>Ga0080013_1003229_pt1 | contig 17547 bp, 16 predicted proteins | sample ETNvirenome_6_85_FD_69236 | JGI IMG/M metagenome (GOLD analysis project Ga0080013, IMG submission 69236) | Marine viral communities from the Pacific Ocean - ETNP_6_85 (SPADES assembly) (version 2) | ecosystem: Environmental > Aquatic > Marine > Oceanic | place: Pacific Ocean | collected 2013-06-19 | reverse complement strand
ACCTTAGCGTCTAATGTCTCCGTCGTGGGCAACGCGGCCCCTGACAATTGGGCTTTGCTTTGGGCGAATACTGACGGCGACAGAACAAACTGGACAGCGATACTTAAATAACTAGGAGCAAAATAAAATGGCACAGGTAGATACGATACAAGAACCTTGGAAGCTGCTGACTCAGGCGAGTGTGAACGTAAAGACGCTTACTGATCTGACAGCCCACACAGCACCATACCTAGCGTATGGCACGACATGGGCGACTACGAGTGTCCCTCATTCGGCGCAGAACCCCACTAATTGGCCGAGTAACGCGATTACGTTGCCGTTGCAGACTAACGCAATATTATTGTGCTTTCTGGTAGCCGACACGAATAACGATCAGGTTACTGGTAAGTTATGGACTCAGAATGGCAATGGCGCTGCTTTTGACTTGTTAACGCTTAACCCTATTCAATCAGGAACGGCTATCTGTCAAACTCATCCAGCAACAGGCCAAACGCTAAGGCACTTCCCGTTTACGAGTGGTGGTACGACAGAGATAAAGGCTGGTGATACGATCACTGGTGCTACCAGTACAGAAACGGCGGTTGTAGATCGAGTTGATCTTACTAGCGGAACATGGGCTGCCGGTGATGCGGCGGGCAATTTATATGCGACAAGTATTAGCGGTGCGTTTACGGCAACGGAAAATATAAATTTGTCGCAGGTTATTTTTGAGTTTACATCGGGCAGTGAAGAACCTGCAGTCGGCCAAAAAATATCTGGCACGACATCAAGTGCTGTAGCAACGCTAAATAATGTTGTTCTTGAATCGGGACATTGGAGTACTGGCGACGCTAAAGGAAAGTTTTACGTGACGCTGGTTAGTGGGACGTTTCAGGCAGAGAATATTACTTATTTATCTTCGACAAATATTGCAACAATCTTGGACCCTGTACTAGGCAATATGGCGGCTGTAACTACCGACGTTGCTGACTTTCGATATGCTGACACTATTACGATTAGCGACAACAACACTGGCGATTCAATCAACGTAGAGACAACAGCGAATGGCATGGCGATTGTTGGTCCTATTGATGTTAGAGGCGCTAAGGGCCTGTTTTTTGATTGGGACACTGATTTGGGTTCTGGCACTGACGGTACTGATGGTATATGCCTATGGAAAGAATACTAATAAATGGTAGCAGCAAAGACCGACTCAGATATTAAGTTTCACGAAAAGCTGAACCAGATGGTTCTTGCTGGCAATCAGCGAACGTCTGAATTTAAGGATATGGCCAAGGCTGCTGTTCGTTATGTTTATGGCGATCAACATGCAGGCAAGAAGCGTAAAGTTGGCTGGGAATATCCGGTGATTAACCGCATGTACTCGGACATTTTGCAGGAAGTAGCCATTCTTTCGTCGAATAATCCTCGCATCGAGGCTGTTCCGATAGAAGACACTGATATTGATGCGGCTAAGGCAGCTGGTTCTGTCTTACAAGGCATGTGGAATGTCGATCTCAGGATGAGGCTTAAGATTATTCAGGCTCTCGTTGACGACCATATTTACGGTATCAAGATCGCTAAGACGTTCTGGGAGCCAAAAAAGAAGTGGAACGAGGACAAAGCACTAAATACAGGCAATGGCTGGGAGGGTGCGATAGAAGTTAATATCGTCAAGCCAGAATACTTCTTTTGTGATCCTAATGTCGAACTTGCCGTTGAGATACCTACCAAGGCTGAATTTTGCGGTACTGAGCGATGGGTAGATAAGCTCTGGGCTGCGAATAGATGGCCTAAGTATCGTAAAGCACTTGAGGAGACTGGCGAGTATGAACGGCTCCTGACTAATGGTATCGGCGGTACGGTTCAGTCGGGCTTGCCAGTCAACGAGACAAACTTTAATCGGACAACGAACGCATGGAGTGGCCGAGATCAGTTTGACGAAAAGACGATCCAGTCTCGACTCTCTGACATTCTTTTGAGCGAATCGGAAGATGGGGACTCAGTAGCAAGAGAAAAAGACGACCGGTTGGTTAAGATTCAGGAAATATATTTTAAGGATTACGAGACGGAGCATGTTGCTGCTCTTATGGCCGACGAGGAGCTTGGTCAGGGCGAAGCGGTCAATTTAATGCGTGACCCTGATACCAGTCGCATCGTCGATAAGACCAAGCCTCTGACGGGCGAAGATGGCGAATCGTTAGGATTTGAACAATTCAAGGGTAAATTTCCTAGCAAGGAAGCAAGGCCAGCGTTTGATAAGCCTAAGTATCCTAATGGCAGGATGGTTATTCGGCTTGATAATGATATTATCGTCGAAGATGTTGCCTATCAATATAGACGATGGCCGTTCGCCGTTTCGGTTCATTATATGCTTCCTCATGTATGGAATGGCGTTAATGCTGTTGAGCTTAGTCGTGGCTTTCAGGATTGGATGAATACCATTGCCAGTCACATGACGAACTACATTAAGTATTTTTCTGATCCTGTGGCTTTGGTTGAAGATGGTGCTTTATCTAAGGGTTCGGAGAAGAAGAAGAAAACATTTGTTCCCAATTGGGCAGGGGCAGTTATCAGGCTAACTAAAGGCGCTATAGGGCGAGGAGCCTTCAAGCGGGAATCACCTCCATCATTGCCTCAGTCCCTGTTCCAGTTATTTGATATGTTTAAAGAGGCCGACCAGGACCTTAAGGGCATCCACGACGTTGCCCAGGGCAAGGCGGCTGGGGGCGAGACGACTCTTGGCGAGGTGCAGCTTCTTAACAGGAACACCCGTCAGCGAGTAGCTATGCAGGGTGCGTTTCTTGACGAATGGTTGAACCAGATCGCTAACCAGTTAGTTGATTTGATGCAGATACATCTTAAACCTGATCAATGGGTGCGATACGCTGGCGAGACGCAGGACACTGTTGGCGGTACGCTTAAGTGGACACAGCAGTTAGCAGACGCCAAGTTTGATGTTTCGCTTGAAGCCGCTTCGACGTTACCAACCGACGAGGAGCGTGATATTGCCAAGTATCTGCAAGCGTATGAAATTGCAGGGCCGTCGATGTTAGAGGAAACCCTTAAGAAAATGAAGATTCAGAATGTTGACGAGATATTACAGAAACATCAGGTCGTAGGGCCATTACAGATAATGATGCAGTTGGCTCAAGAGGCAGAAGTTCCCTTTGAGCAGCTTGTCAGCATGATACAAACTCAGATCGAGTTATTGACAGATCAGGTAGAAAACCCACAAGCCGTAACGTCGGCTAACAGTTAATAAGAGGATTAGTGCTATGAAAGAACTATTAAAGGCCCATGCGTGGCGGCAGATTAACGACGCGGGTATCGAAAAGATTATCCAGAGCGTTACTGTGGCTGATGTTGAACGCGGCCAGGTATATCTAACGATTCAGTTCCCCGGCGGTGTCGATCTGGGCGATTTTCGTCGTGCTATGAGTTTCAAGTTTGACCCCAAAGAGTATCTGGCTGAGGTTGAAGCTCTGCGGGACGCTGAGGCCGAGGCAGCGAAGCCAATGGAGGTACCGGAGTTGCTGGCCGAGTATTGGCTTGAGGAGCTATTGGGCGGTCGAAACAACGGAGGCGCACGCAAGATTGCTTGTAAGCGATATAACGACGAGGCTGAGGTTCCAGTAGATATTAGTTGCCTGCCTCGATTTCATCCGCAAGCTGAGGGCGACGTAAAACCTGTTAAGAAGAAAAAGAAAGTTAAGAAGAAAAAATAATCCAATAAAAAAATAAGGCACATCAGGTTTGATCCCCTGACGGTGCGTAATCACCAGCCTATTGCGGGGCTGTTACCGAACACACACTCGGTAGCAGCCCTTTTTTATTGGATTTTTATAGAGCGTTTAAGCCGGAGCAAAAGCAACTGGCCTGCCAAAGTAGATCGGACATGTGCTGATCGAAACGTCAGGACGGTGAGCCAGCCCGGATTTTAGTAACCGGAAACTTTGTGTTGCAGACATGAGCCGCAACACGCAGTGGCAAGGAGTTTATAGAGATGTCAGAAGAAGAAGCAGTAACAACAGAGACCTGGGACCAGACGCGACAGTTTCGTGACGAGCTTAGCGCTGCTAATCGGCGTGAAGGTGAGCTTAAGGAACAATTGCGTGTCGCCCATGAGGATGCGGCTAATGCCAAGAAAGATGAGGACGACCTAAGCGATTACGACGTTCTTGTTGACAAGGTTAAGTCTATTTCTACTGAGCTTGCCAGTTCTAAACAAGAGTCTGAAGCCCTAAAAGGCGACCTGCAAAAAATACAGAGCAGGTCAAAAGCTGAACAGGGGACACGGCTCTTGAACGATGAAGTTGCCTCTCTCGAAGGCGAGTTTGGAAAGACTCACACCAACGAGATTCTTGAAAAGGTTAATGCCGAGTACCTGGAGTTTGACGTTGCTTCAATGCCAGACAAGCCAAGACAAGCATGGATCAAAAAGAACCTTAGGTTGGCTTATATCGAGAGTAAGAACGCTGCGGAACCTGACAAGACAAGCGAAAAAACACCAGAGTCTACGGTAGACACTGGTACGGGTGGTTCGCCTCCGTCTGATGAGATACCCGAAGGAACATTCGCAGAAGTATCAAAAGCCATGCTCGAAAGAGATAAGAAGCATGGCAAATAACTAAAAAGGAGTGCCATATCATGGCAGATAATTTAACCGAAGCAACTAGAGAGTTTATTGACCGCACATGGCGCAGTGCCATTACGTTTGGTATGCCACTGTTCACGCGACTGATGGAACGTCAACAGGTAATCCCCGGCGGCTTGGAATATGAGCAGATCGTAGAGATTGCCGATCAAGAATCGCTGGTACAGGTCTATGGTCCTAACGACCCCTTGGTTGGTGGAACCAAAGACATCATGGACAAACCTCATTGGCATGCAGCGTATCTGACTATTCCCATCGAGGAGTCTGTTGACGAGCGAATTATGAACTTGCCGAAGACCGACGCTCAGTTGATCGGTATTCGTGACAAGATCAGTAAGAGCGCCTTGCGTAGTTTGAAGCAGCGTCTTGCTAAATATATGTATTGCAGTGCTGGCGATACTGAAATCGACTCGAAGCATACGCATCCGCAAGGACTGTGTAGTGCGTTGAGAGAAGATACCACTTACGGGTCTATTGCTCGAACGTCGTCAGCTTTCGGCTGGTGGCAGGCCGCTGATGAGGATAATTGGGACACTGCCTATTCAATCAACAAGACCAACATCGACAACTGGATTGATCAGGTGGTTGAGTATGCGGATAGCCCGCAAGATTTAATGATTCTTATGGGGCCAACTTTGTATCGTCGGCTTAAGGCTCAGTTTGAAGCGGCTAACGCCTACGAAGTTAAAGGCACGTTGGCCGCCCAAGGTTTTGAGTCCATGACCTATAACGGCGTTGAGATCGTTAAGGACTTCCTGCTTGATCGCATTACCAGCACATCGATTTCTATTGGCGGTACTGGAATTGGTCTTGATCGGTCAGGAATCTATGCGGGAACTCAAGCGGTCTTCGTTCTCGATATGAGTACGTGGCATCTGCGGTATTTTGAAGATCCGCAACATGGCGGTCCATTTGATATGACTGAGTTCTTTAATCAGTCGAAACTTATTGGTGGCGTTGACAAGTCTCTAGCTCGAATTTTCTGGAAAGGAAATTTGACTTGCGACATGCCTAACAGAAACCTGATGCGTCTAAACGTATCTTAACAAGAAAGAAAGGTGATTTATTATGGCAACATCTACGATTGATGATGCAAAAATTATTTACACAGGTAATGGTTGGCCAACGGTCGTCCATAGAGGCGCGTTGCCTCCTGCTGACGCTGACGGCAATATTTTTACTAATTCAGCACACCATAATGTCGCAACGGCGGCTTATCCTGTGGGAACGGTTGTTGAGATTATTGACTCAACCACCGGAACCCCTGCTTTGTTTCGGTACATGCAGATGGGATCGGCTGAAGCGTCTAATGCTATTGCAGTCAAAGACCTTGTTGGCATGCAGCTAGGCTCTGGCGCTTGGGATGGAAAGCTGACCAATGACGATGCTACCGTGATGGATAAAGGTCCAGCATTGGTTGCTTTGAGTGCAATAACTGATGATTATTACGGTTGGTGGTTTCAAGCGGGCGAGGTTCCAGTTGGAACCGTATCTGGCTTGGACGGAAACCACGCAACGGACACTAATGTTGTCGTGGCGACGCCTGGGTGTGAGCTTGATGTTGGTGGTGCTGATTTCTGTGTTCTTGGTCTTCACACTGCGGCTGCGGTCCTTGTTGCGATTGCTACTGAAAACGACGCCTAACAGAAAGGACGGTGATTTATTATGGCTCAGTCAACTGACTATTTTGAGAGTCCAGAGGCTGGTAAGAAGCAATATCACGGTTCCTTTGATGGTGCGATTGTTGAACATGGTGAGTTTAGTTTTGTGACGACTGGCCTGACGGTCGAACTTCCTACCCGTATGAGTAAGATTCTGTCTGCTCAAATGGCGTGGCAGGAGTCAACGACTGTTAATGAGCAGTTGTATTGTGATCTGACGGTGACTTCTGGCGCAGTGACAGTGACCCGCGAGCTTCCGAGCGTTTCAAGGGAGTTTCATTTTGCGATTGATGATGGGCAGGTTGCCTCTAACGATGTGAGTACAACGCCTCTGTTTATCGCTGACGCTGCTATGACTCTGACTAAGGTTGAGTTTTACGCTGGCACTGGCGTAGGTGGTGGAACATGGACGCTAGACGTTGAGAAATCAGGGACAGCAAACCACTTTCTCGCGGCTGGCGACTTAACAGAAGCTGGTGGTGCTGTGGACTCGTTTACGAGTTTTTCTAATACCGCTATTGCTGATGGTGACATTATCCAGTTTAACACCAACGGCGGCACGACATCTGGACCAGGCGATGTTGTTATTAGTCTCCACGCAACGCTCACGACGACCGCAACGAGTGCAGGAACCTTTAACTATACTTTATTTGGATTACCATAAGGAGGTATAGTTATGGTTGATATTGCTAATCATTACGAAGGTGCTATGCGTGGCAACGCTAGCATGGTCGAGTTTGGTAAGAAAAGTTTTACTACGACAGGTCTAACGGTGGAGATTCCTTGCGGTTTCTCCACCTTGCATGACGCGATCATTACGCCTACGGGAGCGACGAACAGTAGAGAGAAGTTCTACTGCGACTTAACCTCGGCAGGGACAGTGACTGTGACTCGCGTTGTTGAGACGAGGGTTCAAGGTATTGCTCTGGATACAGGGCAGATTTCCAGTACCGACTTGAGTGCTACGCCGCTAATGATCGCAGACAATGCGATGCTATTAACGGAAGTACAATGGGTGATGGGAACAGCTTGGGGTACGACTCCGGGCAATTTCCAGCTAGGGACTGCGAGTGACGCCGATGCGTTTATCGTGGCTACAGCCTTGACCAATACCGCTAATACCGCCTCGACACTAACCACTTTCGCCAGCCATCCTGCTGACGGAGATGTGATCATAGCGTCTACGACTGGTGCTGCTGGTACTGACCCTGCTGACATGAGTATAACAATTCAATATCAGATTCCGACATCTGGCCTTGAGTTTACTTATCAGTTGCTTGGTATTTACTAACAACTAAGGTGCGGGCTGGTTAATAGCTGGCCCGCACTAAATTTAATGGAGCCTGCGGATGGCTTATAACTTTACAGAGCTTACCACTGAGGTTCGTACTGAACTTGCTAAGACAAGCGACTCAGCCCTTATTACTGCGGCTCGATGCGGGATCTGGGTCAATCAGGCTCAACGTAGGATTGTCAGGGCTGTCCCCGGATTACGGGACGTTGACACGCTTGACAAGACGACATGGAAAACTCAGCAGAATGTCTACGAGTATGAGCTTGGCGACTTCGTTGTTAAACCTGTCGCTCATATTATTGGCATTAAGTATATCGACGTAGCCAATAGCAACTATCGGGTTATTCGCCCTTACCCTGGCGGCCTGGATAAGTGGAATTATGATTATCCTTATATTCCAGATAGGGGGACAGGCGAACCTGAATATTATGTTCAACGGGGAAATACTGTTGAACTGTGTTATATGCCCGGCAGCGATCAAGACAATAAACCATTGTGGCTTCACTATTCATATCTGCCAGATGATTTAACGGGGACAGAAACCCCTGTTCTTACAGATATGGACGACGCACTAATCCACATGGCGAAGTCTCTGGCGTTCAGAGCTATGGGGGATAAAGAGCAGCAGGCCAATGAAGCAGAGCGATACGCCCTGAGTTTGGTTGGTGATCGAGTACTAGGCGAAGAAGACTTTGACGATGCAGACCAGATACCCTATTACGGGCCATAGAGAAAGAAAGGGGCTGTTGTGCCACAGGAAAAAAAGAATATTCAAATACCGACATCACTGTTGTTTACTATTATTGGATCGTTAATTGTTTGTCTTTGTATTTTTGTGTATGACGACATTGAAGACGGTATGAGCAGAATAATAGCCGTCGAAGAAGAAGTTGATACAGTACAACAAGACATGATACAGGTCAGTAGCGACATTAAACGCAATCAGGAAATTATAAAAACAATGCTTGATCGTGACTCTAGCCAGACTGTTATTCTTAAGCGGATACAGGCAGCGATTGAAGGAAGTAGGTAGAAAACAATGGCAGGCACAGCGACAGTAAAAATATCAACTTCGATTGACGATCTAGGTAATTCGCCTCCAATTAGTAGGCAGTATACGGTATCTGATGTGGATGAGGTGTCTTATGGTTACGAGGCTCTAGCTGCTACGACGGCCATAGCCATCGACGTAGGGCAGGTAACATCCTTGCAGGGTGTTATTGTCAGGCTGGTGTCAGGTGGCACTACGGCTGCGACAGGACTTGATATTCACTTGCTTAGTACAACATGGGCGTCTGGTAATGGGAATCTGATCTTGCTTAATGGTGAGGCTGTCCACTTTAGGCCCGGATCGTCGGCTGCGTTATCTATGAAAAATCTTAACAGTTCTGCCGCTACGGTAGAGTTTTTGGTTTATGGTGAAGATGCCTGATATAACGATACCTAATCTTGGCGGTGGTGTAAACAAGGGCGATCCCAGAGAGCATATACCCCCTGTCCAAGCACCCGACAGCCTCAACATGATAACTGTTGATGGCGTTCCTCAGACGCGAACGGGCTATACAGAGGATGCTGGCACAGGACTGGCTGGTACGCCTGTCCTGCACGCTACGCACTACCAGGATGGTATTACGGGTGTTAAGAGATTCTGGGTCTTTACTGGCGGCGGTGCGTTCTACAAAGACGCTCTGACAGATAACTGGACTGATGGCGATGGTGGGCTGACGATCTCTGCGGGGATTGACGAGTATTTTAGTACGGCTGAGATCATTTCGTTGGACAGCTTGAAGAACCACATGATTGTCTGCCAAGCGGATACTAAACCGATAGGGGGTACGTTTACTCAGGTTTACCATACAGAAAAAGCTACGGGTGGGTTAAGGTATTTGCTGGGGGCTGATGGCTACTCCGATAATACAAGTAATTACCATAACTGCAAGAAAGTGGTGGCCTATAGCGATCATTTGTTTTTGCTTCATGTCCAGGAGAAGCATAACAATATAACTTATGACCTATTCCAGCGAGTGCGGTGGTCTGATACGGCATACTTTACTGCTGCGTGGGCATGGAATCCGTCAGGTTCGCAGCCTACGGTAACGATTAGTCAGTCTGACGGAATAGCGTCGGCGGCTGATCCGACAGTCATCACAGCAACAGTGGCTCTTAGTCTTACAACAAACGAACTGGCTGGCGCAGCCATCTATGTTGCAGGCACTGGTGTCACTGACGGTTATTATACCATAGCAAGCAATACGACAACATCTATAACACTCGAAGAAGATATACGATCTGCTGGTGGTGGTCCTCATGGTAGCCTGACTCTTTCTCTATCTTACTCTGGCCAGTCATCCACCGCAGGCTTCCAAGACCTTAAAAGCGATTACGGGGCAATATTGACAGGTGAGGTTTTAGGAACTTCGCTTGCTATTTATATGGAAGAAGCGATTTACGCATGTAACGCAACGACGAGTGCTACGGCCCCGTTTCGCTTTGATATGATGATGGAGGTAGGATTGCAGTCGCCTCGGTTGCTGGTGGTAACGCCTGTAGGCCACTTCTTCGTTGGCAGGGACGATACGATCTATCACTATACGGGCGGTAAAAACCTGACGCGTATCGGTAAGGACATTGAGACAGAATTCTTTTCTGATTTGCATAAGGGCGACAATAGCGGCTATCTGGTACGCAATAGATCGTTCGGTATCCACTTTAGAGACAAGCACGCCGTTGGCTTTATGATTCCTACGGGGACGGGTAGTGAGTCAACCAAGAACCCTGACAAGATGTATGTCTATTTCTATCGCAAGAGGCAATGGGAGATATGGAGCTTTGCAGACAACTTCACGGGCTGGGGCGAATATGAGCAACCGGCAGATTCGACGGCGAATAGCCTGCCAATATTAGGGGACAATACCGCGACAAATGGCAAGCTATATCATTGGGATTATAGCGATACGGCAGACGACAGCAACGCTATCGCTTGCCGGGTAGAAACTAAAGACTTTATTATTGATCTCAAAAACGAATATCGCATTGCCAGTCTCTACTATGAGGCTAAAGGTAATTCGTCGGCAACGGTTAAGATTGAAGTGTCGCTGGACAGTGGTGCTTCGTGGTCCAGCGAAACGACAACAGAGACGGTAACAACATCATGGAATAGCTATCGAGCCGACTTCAACGTAACCGGTTACCAGATGCGGTTTCGTTTTAGCGGCTCTGCGTCGGCTGACTTTAAGTTTTATCTCGGCAGTATAAACATCGACGTAAGCAAAAGCGGGGAGGTGAAATAGTGTCTGGAAACTTTGACTTATTGAACTTCAACGCCGCTGATCTTGTACCCGTTTCGCCGGAAGCGGGTAAGAACGACGCCGAGACTATCGAGATATTGCTGGACCATTCCAAGAAACTGACGACCGCATTGCAAGACGTATTGCAGTTGATGGCCAGCAAGTCTAACTTAGGGTTTACGTCTATGACGGACGGGACGGGGACTTCGCTGTCGAGTGATAATGGTGTTTTAACGTTTAGTGATAGCGGAACGTCAACCGTGACTTTAGACGAAGATACTGGAACGCTTACCTTTGCAGGAACAGGGTATACGTCTGGCGATGGCGAAGCTATGGTAACAGAGATAAACGCCAACGCAACAACGACTATCTCGGCAGGGTTGATTTCGATAAGCTCCAGCCAGGTTAGCGATGTAAGTTCTGGCGCAGACAATACCGCAAGCAATCCGCAAACATCTACATGGTTGTCTGACACCGGAGCAGTACTAAATACAGGCATAACAATGAATGCTGATGGGACACTTTCTGGTGCCGGAGCAGGTCAAACGACTCTTGCAGGTCTAGGTTTTTCTGGTGACACAAATGCTACTAATGGTGCTACTTGGGGGTCTAATTTATTTACAATCCCGGATAGGTTCACTGATAGCATACCAGCCGGTTCTGGTGTAGTAATCACTGTAGACGCTATGGGCTACTATACTTCTGGTAAGAAGCTAGCCGGCTCAGTGACAGGCACGTTTGTTGTAGGAGAAGAAGTAACCCAAGCTACTACAGAGGCCAAAGGACTTGTCTATGATGTTCAAGCCGGTTATATAGTAGTTCATACAATAGATGGGACTTTCAGTGGTTCTACTACGATAACAGGTGGCACAAGCCAAGCTACTATCACTTCAGTAACGGTGACAGCAGAGCAGGCTTTTGGTGCCTTAATTACTGCAACAGGTGATTTTTATTTTGCTGGTAACGACGGCAATTATATAGCTTGGGATGGCCAGTCGCTTAAAGTGCGCGGCGAGATCTTAGCTGACGATATTAAAACTGGAAAAATAAATGGCTTAGTTGGTGAATTCTCAACCCTTACCGCCGCTGCTAATGTCACAATAGGGGCTAGTCAAGGTGTACAATCAGCGGGATCGGCTAATGGAGCTTGGTGGGATGGCACAGATTTTTCTTTTCACTTTAAAGATGCAACTGCTGATTTTGATGCCGATGGTGTTGCTGTCGGAGATTATATTAAAGTAGGCACAGATCTATATTATATCTGGCTAAAAGCCAGCTCAACAAAACTTTTCTGCACTCCTTATGTGTTGAAAGGCGGCTCTGGTATAACTTATACTATTATAAGGAATACAGCCTCAGGCGCAATTACTGTAGACGAAGCTGGAACTCCTACCGTTCCAGCTACTACAGTAACAATTGGAACTATGAGCGCTGCAAGAATTTCTGGTGGAACAGCGGGAGCATTTAATGGTTCTGCGATTACTGCTCTAAATGCTACCCAATTGACAAGTGGGACAGTACCAGACGCCAGGCAGGCAACAGATGTGGTGGGTATGAAATCTGGTCAATATACAGGTGATGCTACTGGAGATGGTTTAGTTGATATAGATTTAGGGGCGGGCAATGTGGCATTTCATGTCGTGGTAAAAGCTCTTTCTGGCACCAAGCACAGTGGCGAGGCCATATATGACGGAGTAGCCTTTAGGTCATTTAGACAAGATGACACAGCCAATCCAGTAGTCGATCAGGTAAGTCAGATAAGCAATGGTTTTCGAGTAGATGCTGCTGGGGGCTTAGCTGCAAATTTTAATGTAAACGCAGTTGTATTTGCTTATACAGCTTGGTACTTTATAAACTAATGAACTTCAACTGCGAACAATGCGGAGCCTGCTGCAAATTGGCATGGATGAAAGTTGAACAAGGCGAAGACTTGCCACTAAAAGAGGATGGCTCTTGCGGGAACTTAGTAGATAATAATGGTAAATACAGTTGCAGGATTTTTGAGGATAGGCCGGATACCTGTCGGTCGTCTTATGTGCAGAAAAAATATAATCTCGATGACGATACTTATGTAGAACTGGCTAATAAGGCGCGATTGTTTGTGCGTCAGATTGTGAGTAAGATATGTGGATAGTAAAAACGTATGGACAAGATAACGACCCTTTGGGATTCATGCACCTTAGATATGGTCGGTCGCATCGGTTTGTTGAGCCGATAAGTACTGCTGCGATCCTTGGAGCTTCAGCGATAGGGGCAGGCGGTTCAATAGCTGGCGGCCTGATTGGTGGCAAAGGTGGTGACTCAATTAAAAGAATATCCACGTTCTCTCGTAGCCAAAAGATTGTTGATCGACTTATTAGCGATTTCATGCTTGGCATAACCAGGGACGCTAAGGGCCGTGAGATTTCACGTGATCCTATCTTCCAGAGGATGCTGGCCGATGGCAAGGGGTTGCCCCCTGCTTTCGTTCGTCCTCACTCTGATGCGCAGAATAAAGTATTTGACATAGCTGAGGGAATGATCGGTAAGACGAATCGCAGGCCGGACCTTGACTTTGTTGCCGATAAACGCAAGGAGATTCTTGGTGCGGCTCTGGGCGGCAACTTTGATGATGCTGTTGTGGTCGGCGAGGATGGTCCTGAGATTGTTATTCCTGATGGTGATGGTAGCATAACCGTTATCCCCAACCCCGATAGCGTAGCTAACCCTGAGCGAGCAGCAGCGGCCAGCCGTGCTGTAACCAGAGCAACAGGTTTGCCCGGCAAGGCTCTGGGCGATCTACCGTTCCGTAGACAGTTTACTGGTGCTGACGGAAATAACATTATATTTAATCCTGAGAACTTTTCGTCAGGTAGGAATTTTGGTTTTGATCCTAACGATGCGACGGGACAATCTTTAAATAATCTATTCACAAAACATCTTGAAGATAATTTTGCTGATGCGAGCTTTACTGTAGGCGACGAAAGAACGAGGACTTCGCCCGATACGGTGCGTAACATTAAGTTTCTCGACAAGTTCAGAAGCGACGATGGTTCCATAAACTTTGAAGATGTTTTTAAAAGAAACAAAGACGGATCGAAATTCCTTAATAGCCGGGCGGCTCAGTTCTTCACCGATGCTCAGGACGACTTTTTAGGCTCTGATTTGTTTAGTGACGCTACCAGTAACCCCCTGGTTGACGAGATACTTGGCAGGGTAGGGACGGATAATCTTGAAAAGTTTGGTGGATTTCTAGGCGACAATAGCAAATTTGGGTTCAACACTGGCAATGAGTTCGGGCTTAGAGGCGGTGAGTTCCAGTTTGATAATCCTTTCGATCTCGATGTAGGCAATCTCGGTGTTGCTGCTGATACGTTTCTTGCAGGGATTCCAGCCTCACAGGGTGGTACTGGTGAGGAGCCTGAGACGCCCGTAGAGACAGGGACGGTAATTGACGATGGAATGGTAAAGGCTATGTTCGATGGTAAGTTTGAAGGTGTGTTTGATCTTACCGATGCGGATTCACTATCTGAATTAAATGGCGAGCTTGCCGATTTTTACAATACAGATACCGGCAGGCTATTTAAAAACTCCGGTATTAATATTGAAGTTGGGCTTGACGGACTTATAACAAATGGAGCTACAGGCGAAAAATTTAACCAGTTTCTTAACTCGTTTGAAGCGTTCCGTGAGAGTGATGGCGATGTTCCTGCCGATACCCCAACAAGCGATCTGTTTGAGACATTAACTCCAACCATAACAGGGTTGGTAGGTGACGGCTTTGATGCCGAAGCTGCTGGGCAAGAGTTTAAGGAAGGCGTGGGTGATCCATCGAGAGATGCTCTACAGGACACGACGCTGCCCAGCATACGCGAAGGCTTCGCAGGAGGCAACCTGTTCGGCTCTGGCAGGCAGAAAGCTGAACAACGTGCCATAACAGACCTCGAAGATACTTTGGCTACAGCGGCCAACCAGTTTGTCTCAGGACGAAAGGAGAGTTTCGAGAATCGCCGGGTAGCTCATATCAGTCAGGCGATGGAATTGATGAAACTGCCTACCGAAATAGCGAACATGAAGGCAAGTGGCAGGGCCATTGAAGCAACCATTACCAGAATATTTGCTGACATCGAGATCGGCCAAGCGGCTCTGGAAGCGAACCTGACCAACCAGGACTTGGGCAATCTCGTCTCGGTCTGGAGTCTTCTTGAATCGAAGAACTTAAAACTTGAACAGCAAGACCTAGCCGACATCAAAAACGCATTTACAAACGATGACGGCTTTAGTCTGACTGATATTTTAAATATTATGAATAACAAGCTAAACGCCAACGAGAGCGCTATCGTTACTGGATAGGAGTATATCATGCCACAATTACAACAAATACGACGACGCGGAGACCGCAAAGAGGAGGCTCTTGGCAGAGGCATAGCTCAAGCTGGTCGAATACTAGGTCGAGGTCTGGTTGACTCTGCCGAGGCGAAGCAAGAGAAAGCGACTCAGGCTATTGAACAACAGAAGCTGGAGGCTGCTGCCGCTGAAAAGGCCCAGAGGCAAGAGGAAGGCGACATCGGCAGGCTTGTTAATGCGATCAATGGCTTTGGTAGTCCAGAGGAAGCGGAGATATTACAACTCGTCCCTGGCTTCCAGCGATACCAAGATCACCCGGCGGTAGTAAAAGCTATGGATAGTCTGGTTGGTGTTGAAAAAGATATGTCGCATATTAAAGAGGCGCGACGGTTGGCTCAAGAAATGATTAAAGGACTTAAAGATCGTCAACGACGACAAGGTGAAGACCTAGCTAAGTTCCTTTCAGGAGGCAATGTGGGTAAAGTTATAGGTGACTTTACTGATCGAACTACTGAACAACTTGGCGGTGGAGATCAAGTTCGCATCGGTGAAATTCGTCAAGAGATTGAAAACTCTTTTAGGGCTTTAATGGGTGATACAAAATTTGACACAGCCATAAAGAGTATCGGTGGCTCACAAGAAGGCGTCACCTCGCAAGGCGGCAGTCCTCAACCACAGAACCCTATAGGGGCGGGGCTAGCTGACAGTGATCCTCAACCTGCTCCCCAACCTCTTAGTCCTGTTGAACAATTCTCTCAGACCGTAGGTGAATCGTTTATTGAATCGCCAGAGGAAACAGGTGTTCCCCCTGCGTGGTATCAGATGATTAAGAGTAGGCCAGTGTTCACGCCGCAAGTAATGAAAGCTATCGACGAGAAGCGAGAGGCAGGATTTACATGGGACGAGATAATGCAGGAACTAAAAGAGAAGTTGCCCGGAAACTATAAAGTTATACAGGATATGATTAAAAATCCATTGAGCCGCGCCGTTGGCCAGGCAGGGAGATAATGCATGGGTCTTGATGATTTTATTCAAAGCACTAAAGATAGACAGGTCGAGGGGCCAGTCGATGATCCCGCAAGTATTGCCAGTTTCGTTGAAAGTAGTAGAGATACCGCCACAGTCGAAGACCCTGCTGGCTTGAGTGCCTTTAAAAGCACAACTGATCAGCGAGTCTCTATCGCTGAGGGTAAAAAAAAAAGTGATGTAGGGGGTGGGACGCTTGCCCCGCAGACTGGCGAGAGGGCAGGAGGGTTTCAAGACCCAGTATTTGGTTCGCTTGACGCTCCCGATCCGCAAGCGATACCCAGCCATAAGCGCCTTGAAAGCGATATTAAGGATGAAGTATCTAAGCGGGCCATAGAGAAGCAGACTCAATCTCAACTTGAAGATGAATTCGTTAAGGAATTTAGCAAGTTCACTCCTGCCCAGCGAAACCTTGAGAAATTAGCTATAGACAACTTCAATCTTTTTGGCGTCAGAGAGTTCTTGAGTCGTCACAATCTTCATCCTGGCGAAAATATATCAGGACTTCCCGGATTCTTTGCAGCAAGAGAGCGAGCGTTGCAAAGGGTTAATGAGGACGCAGGTCTTTTAGAAAAGGCTGTGGGTGGCTTAACTCAAGTTCCTAAGGTTGGGCTTGAGTTTTTGTTGGCGAGTAAGATACTAAAGCCTGTTGGTGCGTTAGGGCAAGGTATTGTACGAACGGGAGCAACTTTTGGGTTGCATGAAGCGGCCCAAGCTCCAAGAGAAGGGGAGACGTTAAGTGATAGAAAGACATCTGTTGGAAAGTCAGGCTTGACTGGATTAGCAGTGGGGGCTGTTGGTAAACTGATAGATAAAATACCAAAGCTCACTAAAGTTCAAAAGACAGCCCTTAGAGTTCCGGCTATGACGGGTGGTTTCGGTGCTGCGACTTACGCTGAGACCGGTGGCGATATTGATGCAACCATTGAAGCGATGGTCACTGTTTTGGGGTTCGAGGCAATCGGATTAGCCAATGGCGCTAAGACGGTTATTCGTGCGAAGCTGGCGGGGAAAGATATTGCAAAGCACTCCAAGATTTTTACAGACATTGAATCTGACTTGAGATCGGACATTGAAAGGGCGAAAGCTCACAAAAAGGAAACAGGCGTGTTTCCAGATGATATTTTAGATAAGTATGTTAGAGGGAATAAAACTAATCAGAGTGAGCCTAAATCTAAAACGGAGGCGCAATCCAATGAAAGTAACCCAATACAACAACAGCAACCGCTGGTGCGTCAGGACCAAGAAGGGATCACTGGCGGGCGGTCCGTACAAGACGAAGCGGGAGGCGTGGCGAAGGCTCCTGTGGCTGATGTG
>Ga0080013_1003228_pt1 | contig 17548 bp, 42 predicted proteins | sample ETNvirenome_6_85_FD_69236 | JGI IMG/M metagenome (GOLD analysis project Ga0080013, IMG submission 69236) | Marine viral communities from the Pacific Ocean - ETNP_6_85 (SPADES assembly) (version 2) | ecosystem: Environmental > Aquatic > Marine > Oceanic | place: Pacific Ocean | collected 2013-06-19 | reverse complement strand
GAAAACCAAGAAAAAAGAATTGAGATTATAGATGAGGAAATAGAAAATAGTCCTTTTTATGATATAAATTCTAGAGAGCCGTCTGAAATTCTTAGTCGAATTTCTGTCAGAAATGAGTTATTTTTTCACTATGAAATAAATATTGTAGATGAAAATTCTAGTGAATTTGAAGGCTCTAGCAAATATGCTGGCTATGTTCCAGAATATGGAGCTTCCAACTAGACTATTAAAACTCAATAACCCTTACAGCCCCATTAATCAAAATTGATTGTGGGGCTTTAGGGGTGCAAACTTAAACTTTAGAAAGGAATTAGATTATGACTGTACAAATTGATACTATTAAAATGATGTCCGAAATTGCTTATTTTATGCCTCAATTATTAGATAGAGCAAAAACCTATAAGATAACTAAGGACTTTATTGAAGATATGATTTTAGAAAGTCCTTTTTTATATGATCAATATGGAACTATTAGATCCGATATTGAATATGATTATTTAAATAAGGAATTGTGGGGTAGGTTTAAAGACTACGATTATTATACTACTCTATAACCCCACTATAACCCCACTATAACCCCTTGATCCATTAAATTGGTTAAGGGGTTTCGGGGTGCAAACTTTAGAAAGGAATATAAAATGTTAGTTAAGGAAGCTAAAAAATTTGGTAATATATCCAATGGTAATACAAAGATGCCTAGTACTAGTTTTGCAATAGATGCTTTTAGTTGCATTACTGGATCTAAACTTGCCAAGATTAAGGGTACACCATGCAACGTGTGCTATGCTAGACGGCTCCAAAAGATTAGGCCAAGTGTAGATAAAGGATATAAATCTAATTTGGAAAAGTTTAATAGCTCTAATACTAATGATTGGATTAGTGCAATGGTTTTTCAAATAACAAGACAAACTGAAAAGATAGGCATATATAAACACCGTTGGTTTGATAGTGGAGACTTGCAAAGTGTTGAGATGTTACAAGCTATAATTGACGTATGCTTACTAACTCCTCATATTAAGCATTGGTTGCCAACACAAGAAAGGGACATATTAAAACAGATTAAAACTATACCCGATAACCTAGTAATAAGATTATCTGGATCAAAAATAAATGGTAAACCACCAAGTTATGACAACACATCAACAGTATTTAATAAAGACGGCCAACCATTTGATAATGAATGTCCGGCTTATAGAACAGATAAAAGTTTTACAGTATGGGACAAGCTAAAGTTTAAATCATTATCCAGAGCAGATAAAAAAGAGTTAGACTTTGGACATTGTGGAGATTGTTCTAACTGTTGGAATAAAAATATAAAGAATGTCAGTTATCCGGCTCACTAATTAATTTTCCTTTCTAACTTGATAGGCTAGCCATTAATTGGCTAGTCTTTTTTTTTATAAATAAATTGAGTGTTGACAGTGACATAGTAGCAACACCTAAACTACAATCCCAGGCTGTGATATAAATGTAACACAAAATATTTTTTTTATTTAGCATAGCAGAAAAGACTTGACAGTGACATAGTGGCAACACAATAGAACAAAACGTGAACAAAATATGTACGTTTACAGAACTCTATCTTTTATATAGTAAGGTACTAGTGAGTAGCAGATTGCTCTGTATGGCTCTTAAAATCCCTGCTGGAGGTGTCAAGCATAAAATGTAGGTTAGTTATGTGAACAAGTCATAGCAGGTATGCAATAATAACATTACTCAATATGTTTTTTTATGGTACATTAAATACAGTTTGAACAACAACAAGATTATGGAAGGTTAAAACTATGCAAGTAATTAATAAGACAGGATTTTTTAATTCAAGTGAAGCTAGGACAGCTAAGAATAGGTATGGTGTAAGTATAGGGAAAAGTTTTTTAGGTTTACACTTTGCTAAAAAAAGTTTTTATGTTGAAACATTTAAACCAGCTAACAAGTTTGGTAAAAAAGCTAGGCCATCATTGAACATAAAACAAACTGTATAACCTCCCATGTCCTGAGTCACGACAATAAACTGACTCAGTAATTTTATTAAAAATATAATTGACATTGTGTTATATTTTTTGTAAGATTATTATGGGGAATCTGGTGAGTGAATGATAGTTATTTCAGTGACTATCAAGGTAGCTGAAACTACCTAACAGTAGGTTCAATTCCTACTTTCCTCAACTAGAATAGTTCTAACTGAATTGACTAGGTTTAGTTAGAATGTCTACTCTGACTACAAGTAGGAGTACAAGTAGTTAGTTTTAGTAAGTAGCTAGTCAAGGGTTGTCCTGAGTAATGACAGGCCTATAGAGAAAATAAAAACTGCTTACTTTGTGGGTGTCTTTAAACCAGAACACTGGTTACTTTTAAGGTGACACTCACAAAGTTTATTTAACTTTATATAATAATTTAATAAAGTTTTACGTTTAATATATAGAGGAATAAAAAAATGAAACAAAAGATATTAGATTTTCTAGGGGTAACAATGATATTTCTAGTAGGGTTTATTTATTTTTATTTATTTACTTGATAGGGGAATGAATAATGTATTATGAAAAGATAGAACAGGAAGAATACAATAGCCATATCTTTATGAAAAAAGTTAGGAGACATAGAAACATAGGTATATCTATTCTCATTGTACAAATAATGGGAGGTATTTATTTATTATTTAATACTTGACAGTACCCGTTGGTATATGTTAGTATAGATTATAAAATAAGAAAGGATAAAAAAATGAGTAATATACATAACGAAAGAATACTAGAAAATTTATTTGATAAACACCTCGAAATAGTCGAAAGAGATTTTGATTTACCTGAAGAGGTAAGAGAAACCATAGCCATAGCTAGAGCTAAAGCAGAATGGGAGGAAATGGAGTAATGACAGATAGAAAAATTAATCTCAATGAGTTTGCTAGATGGAGAAACTGCATTGCAATGATGAACAATGCACCTAACAAACTGCCTAGCTGGTACTTCAATAACAAAGAATGCCAAGCAGAATACATTAGGCAATTAGATAATCCAATGTTTGATTTAACAGAGGAGTAACAGCATGACTGATAAACAATTGTTTGAAGCATTCGATAATATCTTAGATGAGTTAGATGAAAAAAAGCTATTACCGAAAGTAATGTTTGATCGAATGGAAGATTCATTTATCTATCTTGAAAAACTATTAGCAATGAAAGGAGAAGACAATGAAACTACCTGATAATACCTTTTGGGTACTGATAGGAATAGTAGTAATGATGCTACTAATGATACCAATACTAGAATATGGAGGATACTATGGCTAAATCATTACATGAATACAAAGTACAGACTATGATTGATAGAGAAACTATCAAAAGACTGACCAAAGAGAATGAAGTTCTAAAGACTGAGATGAAAACTCTGCAAGGTCAGTTGCAGAACCAATATGTTAGGACTAAGGAATTGATAGATGACAAATCGTAATACAAAAAAAGAGTTAAAGAAAGTATCAAATATACTTTCAAAAAATAAGTATATATCTTGTAGAACTTCAAGTAATGGACATCCAATGTTCGAGCATGAACAATGGGGATGGAAAATTACAACGTCTAAAAAAGGAAAAAAACTTAGACAGTATGTGGAAAGAGACATCAAAAGAAATGAGCATAAGCAGTACAAAAAAACAGTAGAGGACTTGAGTCCCTTCTTAACACAAGTATACCACAAAGAAGGGGAATATGAAACCTTAATAAACGAGAAAGGAGAAAGAGGAATAGGGATAAAAGTTAAAGCACTTAGTTCATTTCCAGATCCAGTGAAACTGCTAGAAGAACTTATTAAATATGGATTATATATAAAGTAACAGTGGATGAATAAGAAACAGACAACCATTACTCAGACGAATCGTAATCCATACTGGGAAATACTAAGGAAACTAAAACATAAAATAGTTCTTGACAAGAAGGGTAGAAGGAGTTATAGTCGTAAGATGAAACATAACAAGGAGAAGAATAATGACCAGTGATTACTACAGAAACAAACAACATATACCTAGAGTAAAGGACGTAGAGATTAAAAGATCTACTGGGTTTGATCCTGATTTTCACTGGACAGATATAACTGTAACTTGTGCTGATGATGTAGTCTTTAAGTTTGAATTGAGTAGTGATAGTAGATTAACAATTAGAGAAGGATTAGACTAATGAGATTTGAAAATTCAGAAGAAGTGTATAAGTTTATGAACAATCCTAATGATGCTTGGTCACAACCAATGGTAGAAAATTATATTGATGAGGTTGGGTTAGCATTAGACGAAGAGTTTGATGTAGAAGAACTCAACGAATGGTTGGAAAAAGAACTCACATCTTTGCAAGAAGGGTTTGAAAAATATCTTGATCATGAGTAGATTATGTGTTATAATTGATTATAGCAATGGAGAAGAATATGTTTGACCATGACAAAATAAACTTTGAAGTAGAAAAATTTAACTTGTTTGCCTATGACCCTGATCCTGCAACGATTGGAGCAGTACCATCTAACATTGGTATGGGTATCAGACGTAAGGATACTAAGGAACCTTTAGGCATAGTATCACAAGACTATTTCCCTGTGCAATATAGAGAGATAGTTGATGGTGTAGAGCAAGCCTTGATAAAGGCAGAGCTAGACCTAAGTGATGCTGAGTTTACTACTAACGTATGGGATAGAGGAGGTAAGCTAGAGTTAAGAGCTAAGTTTCCAGCCCATATACAGAGCTTGGGTACTAATCATGATACGATTATACCTGAGTTTGTATTTAGAACTTCTCATAATAGAACATGGGCAAACTCTGGTATGATGGGAATGTGGAGAACTTTCTGCTATAATACCCTAGTTACTGGTGATAAGCTGGCTCATGTCTATGGTAGGTACACCAAGAACTTTGATGTAAGTGCTTTTGCATCTAAGGTTAAGAATGCTGGTGAGTTTATCTCTGGCTCTGGTCTTGATACAATGAAAGATTGGTACGATACTAAGGTAACAAGAGAGGAAGCTATTAATCTCTTTACCAAAACTCTTGCACAACGTACTGATAATGTGACCAGAAAGAAAGTAGCCAACAAGACTATGCTTTCTAATCTTATGAAAATATTTGATGAAGAGAACAGACACCTACATGGCAGAGGAAAGTATGAAGCCTATGGTACTAGAGAAGAAGGTACACTATGGTCTGCATACAATTCGGCTACACACTGGTCATCACACCCTGAGAATAGCAAGGGTAAGACTCACAATGTCAAAATAGGTAGAGAAGATAAAGTTAGAAAGATGCTTGCTTCTCCTGAGTGGAAAGAACTGGAAGTAGCATGAACTGCTGGCATTGTCATACTCGACTGATCTGGGGTGGTGATCATGATATATCTGATGAAGATGATAGCTATGGCATGGTCACTAACCTCAGTTGTCCTAACTGTGATTGTATAGTAGATGTTTACTATCCAAAGGAGAAAGAAGATGGGTAAAATTGAAACAATTAATGTGTCAGATAAGATAAGTAAGTATGAAGCAGAGCAGGTCAGTGAGATGGTTCTGAATGCTCTTATAAATTTTGGAGTAGAAGTAGGAGAAGATCCTGAGTTCTCATGGGATCTTGAAGCTGAAGTATGGATAGAAGGAGGTACAGTAGATGAGTAACTTATTAGTATTCAACGACAGCTACAGAAGTGATGGTCTTGTAGATGGTGTTAATCTTATTAATAAATTATTAGAGAAGCATGAACTGAGAGTTAAGTTACAGTTCATAGAAGACTATGAGAGTGATGAAGGGGAGTATGCATGGGTTGTAAACGTAGTCCCTGATGATCTGCCTGTATCTAGGAGAGAAGAAGATGGGTAACACATGGGCTTGGGTGTATGGTGACGAGTGTGATTTTCTATGGGAACATTTTGGTATGCCAGATAGAAATTCCAATGACAGGATCAAAGTAAAACTTGTTGACTTTGAAGAGGAGACAGAAGATGCCTGAAGAATTTGAACATGACTTGATTGGGGTTCTGCAAGAACATTATGGTAAGAACTTTGACTATAACTGGGACAGTGAAGAAGGTGGATTTTATATTCGACTGAGAGTATGGGAGAAAGAAGATGGAGTATAGAATACTACCACGTTCTGAAGTAAGAGAGATGGTTAGAAACTTTGTCATTGATAATAATATCTATGCAAAGTTTGGCACAGATAGTGAAGGTTTATTCCAAGTAAACTTTGTAGTAGAAGAGGAGAAAGAAGATGATTGAACCACTAGGATCAGTGTACCCAACCACACCTATAACAGTGTATTGGGAGAATAGAATTAGTGCTGGCTCAGAAGCTCGAATGATTGCTGTTGCAGGTGAGCCTCATGTAGTGTATAATAGCAATGGTGAATTAATATTAGTTCCTGATGGATCATGGGGTGTAGGCTCTGTCTATGCATAGGAGATAAGAATGTATTCTAATATAGATAGTAAAGAACTTTTTAATATTGTTCTAGGTGATATACAGATGGTGATTGATGGTGAGCTAGACTGTCTGGGTAAAGAAGAATGTGAGGCTATGTTAGAATTACTCGAAGAAATACGTAACAGAAGCCCACATCTGGACTCAAGAATACCAATCAATCGTAATGATCTTGAGTTAAAGAGAGGAGACTTTGTTGAAGATAGAGATGATGACGTAAGAGGTTCAATCCTTTTTATAAATGAAAGTCATCTATGGTTGTTCGACCACGACAAAGATAATCAAGTTAAGTATGAAGCAAAGAATTTTAATAGATTAAGAAAGGCTAAACCATGACAGACTGTAAAGAATGTGGGGAAGAGTTATTCTTCCCTGCTGTAGTAGACTCAGATGATAAGGTAGTATCTGTTGATACCACCCTTGCAAAGTGTAGTAATGATACCTGTTCTCTAGGTCAAGAGTTTGTAGATACAATTAGAGTAATAGCTATTAATTATTAGGAGAAAGAGATGGCTCAATATACTAAAGAAGAAATGTTATCTGGGTTAAAACATTATGATAATACTGATGTATCTTATAAGATAATTAAAGATACTGAAAATTATATGAGTGTAGAAATTAAATTTCCTTCGGGAGAAAAGAGTTTGATAGAATGGGGTGAAGAAGATTTAACTTAACAAGGAGATAGTAAATGGCAGATGAAGAAGTAGAAGTACAAGAACCTGATGAAAAAGATTTAAGAATTAAGTCTCTTGAAGAAGAACTAGCACAACATAAGAAGTTATTTGATTTACATAGGGCTGTGCTAGAACCCTATGTCAGTAAGATAATGAAAGACATGGTGTCTAAATTAGAAATTAATTTAAAGGAGAAGTAAATGGATAAGAAAATAAAGAGAGCAAGAACAAGGAAGGGTACTTACAAGGCTGACAATCCTAAGACCTCGACTGTTAATGAAGCATATGTACAGAAGAAAAGTATTCTTGAAAGCTATAAAGATTTCATGGATAAAAATGCTACACTATTCTAGGATAAAGAAATGTTTATGATAATTTCTATGGTATCAAATCTTATATTTTATATAGATAATAAAGAGTTCTTTGATGAGGTTGGTAAACAGACAGAAGGTAATCCTAATGTTGAATGGATTTATGTTGATAAGCAAAGACCTAATCCTAATGCCAAGTCAATAACCCTCCCTGATTTTGAGGGTAAACCCTTTATTCTTTTTAGATTACAAGAAGGCAATCGTTCTTATCATTTAAAGAAAGGAGAAGTAAGTGAGCATAATTGAAGGCAAAGTATGGGGGAGTACATCCCCTATCCTACAGTCACCAGCAGTAGAGATACATAGGATTAGTGTTAATAAAGATGGCTATTGTTCTCAACATAAACATCAATCTAAGATTAATATGTTTTATGTTATCTCTGGTTGGTTAGAGATACAGAGATGGAAGGACTATGGACTATGTGATAGCACACATCTCCATGCTGGAGAAACATCTATAGTACCAGCAGGTGAGATGCATAAGTTTATAGCTCATAGAAATACAGAAGCCCTTGAGATTTATTGGGCTGAATTAAATCACAATGATATTATAAGAGAAAATGTAGGAGGAGTAGGAGAATGATATTACTTTTATTTTTAGCAGTCACTACTGCACCTGTTTTGTTAGATGTAGCAGACATAATACTTTATACAGGAGGGTAACATGGATTTAATTATACTATTACTAATGCTATTAGGAGGTTAGAATGTCCTTTATAATTGTACACGTACCTGTACCTAGTGATATAGAGTCATACTCTTGTATGCCTGATGACACAGGAGAGGGTATTGAATACTTTGAAACATCCCACGAGGCTTGGGAATGTTTAGAAATTATGGGATTAGAATTTGATAAAGACTTTAAAGTGTTGAGGGTACATTGAAATTTATAATTAGTATTATACTTATGATGTTTGCTTTCATGCCTATAGCAAAAGCAGATGAAGATGACTTTACTTGTTTGGTTGAAGCTATATACCATGAAGCTAGATCAGAGCCACTGATGGGAATGATAGCTGTAGCTAATACCATACTCAACAGGGTGTATAGTAAAAGGTATCCTAATACTATATGTAGTGTAGTACATCAAGGAAAATATTGGGAGGGACATCCAGTAAAAAATAAATGTCAGTTCTCTTACTGGTGTGATGGTAAGCCTGAGATGTTTAATGATATGGTATCATTAAAAAAATCTATTGCCGTTGCAGAAATGTCACTGATGGGTGTAGTAATGAGGGATACCCTTAACTCTACACACTATCATGCTACCTATGTCAAGCCTGATTGGTCTAAAAAAAGTAGGTTTATTAGACTAGATAAAATAGGTAAGCATATATTCTATCTTGACAAGGGTAAATAATTAGTGTATAATATTACTTATATTATTACTTAAATAGATAATTACTAAGGTATAATTATATGACTATAAAAGATATAGATATATTATTAAAACAAATTAATATATTAAAACAACATCTAAAAGAAAGAGATGATACAATAATAAAACTTAGAGATGATTTGTCTATTGCACAACAAAACAAAGCAAACAAAGAATGGGTAGAGATAGATGACTAAAAATTTATGGCAGAAAGAAAGAAAATATTTATTTAACGATCTTGTTAGACAATACAGAGAGGAGGGGTATACACAAAAGGAAGCAAAGAAGTTAGCTAAACAAGAAATAGATGAGGTCATGGAGGATAAAGAAGCTTTTGTACATAACTTATGGAAGGAGTCTTATACTGATGTCTGAATGGGAAGTCTATCTAGAAAAACCAAACAAGAATATTTCTGTTGGTTTGTTTAGTAACAAGAGAGAAGCAAAAGATGAGGTCAAGTATCGTTATGATCTCTGTAAAAACATGAGGGTAAATACTGATCCCCGATATAAAATACGAAAGGTAAACTAATGACTAGAGTATGGTTAGATAGAGGGGAGTGTCCTGATTGTGGCTCAAGTGATGGTAAGGTAGAGCATAGAGAAGGGCATTCATATTGCTTTGTTTGTAAGACTAGATTTGGAGAGAGTAAAACTCAAGAGCAGAGGATAGTCAAAATGTCTGAAACAAGTCCGATAGTAAAGACTACTGGTTTATTGTCCGATATTCCAGATAGAAAAATATCTAGAGATACTGCCAAGAAGTATGGTACTCAGATAAAGAAAACAGATAACGTAGTTACCCACCATATCTATCAGTACTACGATAAGGATGGTAATCATGTTGCCAATAAGGTACGTGAGGTACAAGGTAAAAAGTTTTGGTCAGAAGGAAACATAGGTAGTAGCGCATTGTTTGGTCAGAACTTATTCAATCAAGGCGGAAAGTATATTACTGTATGCGAAGGTGAGATAGATGCTATGTCTGCCTATCAAATGTTGGGTAGTAAGTGGCCTGTTGTTTCTATTATGAATGGAGCAGCATCAGCTTTACAGAACTGTAAGAAATCTTTTGAGTACCTTAACAAGTTTGATACTGTAGTACTGTGTTTTGATAACGATGAGCCGGGTAAAGAGTCTGCCAGAAAGGTAGCTCAACTCTTTGAACCCAACAAATGTAAGGTTGTTAATCTAGAACTAAAAGATGCTAATGATTACCTAAAGGTTGGTAAGGCAGAAGCTTTTACACAGGCATGGTGGAATGCTAAAGCCTATACACCAGCAGGTATTGTAAATCTAGCTGATCTTGGTGATAGTTTATTTGAAGAAGACTTTTGCGAAACTTGTCTCTATCCTTGGCCTGATCTAAATGATAAGACCTATGGTATTAGGACAGGAGAGCTTGTCACCTTTACAAGCGGTGCTGGTATGGGTAAGAGCAGTATCATTCGAGAGCTTATGCATCATATTATGATGAGTACCAATGATAGCATAGGTGTTCTTGCAATGGAGGAGAACATAAAGAATACAGCTTTTAATCTTATGTCTGTTGAAGCTAATGCTAGATTGTATATTAAGGAGATACGAGATAAGTTTACACCTCAACAACTAAGAGAGTGGCGAGATGCTACAGTAGGTACTGGAAGGTTCTATGCCTTTGATCACTTTGGTTCTATATCTAACGATGACATACTTGATAGAGTAAGGTTTATGGCAAAGGCTCTGGATTGTAAGTGGGTATTTCTAGATCACCTATCTATTCTGGTATCAGGACAAGAGGACAATGGTGATGAAAGAAAGTCTATTGATATTCTAATGACCAAGTTAAGATCATTGGTAGAGGAGACAGGTATAGCGTTGCTACTTGTATCCCATCTTAGAAGACCTACTGGAGACAAAGGACATGAGGATGGTAGAGAGGTATCTCTGTCTCACCTTAGAGGTTCAGCCAGCATAGCACATCTATCTGATAGTGTTATAGCATTGGAACGTAATCAACAGGCAGGAGATGAAACAGAATCCAATACAACTGTACTTAGAATATTAAAGAATAGGTATACTGGAGACACTGGTATTGCCTGTAAGTTATATTATGATAGGCAAACTGGTAGAATGTCTCAACTTGATAATGAGTTTATGGAGAATGAAGATGCCGTATAGTGATCCAGATAAACAAAGAGAGTATCAAAGAAAGTGGATGCAAAGAGAGGGTAGGAGTAAACCAGCTATAGGAACTAAAAGATTTTTCTATTCGTCTTGTTCTAAATTAAAAGCTAAGGCTAGAGATAATAACATAGAATTTAATTTAGATTCCAAATACTTACAAGATATTTTTCCTAAAGATAACAAGTGTCCAGCATTAGAATTTACTTTCAAGAGAGGTGATGGTAAGAGGATAGATGAATCCCCTACACTAGATAGAATTGTACCTAATAAAGGATATGTAAAAGGTAATGTACAATGGGTGTCTGGATTAGCTAATCAGATAATGTCTAGTGCTACACCAGATCAAGTTGTACAAGTAGGGGAATACTTCAAACAAGTAATGGAGAAAAAGAATGCAGCCTAGAGAAGCTATGGTTAATTGGTTAGGTGCTAAGATACCCGACCTAATTATAGAACCAGAAGATAGTTATAATTTTGATGTAGTAGGCACAGTAAATGGTAATGGGGCTAAGTCTCTCTACACCTTAGATGTTAATCAAAGTTGGGTAGGGGAGTGGCCTAAGAATTGGAAATATATTTATATTCCTGTAAGTGCAAAACAATTACTAGATGAATGGAAAAAGTTTTACAAGGATGACTTATATACCTTTATTATTTTTAGAAAAGATTTAAAAAAAGCTTGGCATATACCAGCAGATATGATAGAATACTCTAAAGTTATAAATGAAACCTATAAGGTATCTATCTTAGATGCCTATCAAGTGGATATGAATGATGGTAACAGCAGTAGTTGATATTGAAACAGATAGACTAGATGCAACAAAGATACATTGTATAGTAGCTAGTTCTATTTCTGGTAAGCAAAAGGTATGGATTGAAGATGAATGTCAACAGTTCAGTGATTGGTCTAGACAAATAGATCAATTCATTATGCACAATGGTATTAGTTTTGATGCACCTATACTTAACAGACTAACAGGTTCTAACATAAAGTTATCTCAGGTAAGAGATACTTTAATTGAATCACAATTATACAACCCCATAAGAGATGGCGGTCATTCGCTACAATCATGGGGGGAAAGACTTGGATACAGCAAGGGGGATTATAATGATTTTACTGCGTTCAATAAAGAAATGTTGGAGTATTGTCAAAGGGACACTGAGCTTACTAGGAAGGTGGCTGGTGTCCTCTCAGGAGAGGGTAGCTCGTTCTCAGATAGATCGTATAACCTCGAAAGGAAAGTTCGAGCAATAATAGATCAGCAAGAAAGAAATGGTTTTGCTTTTGATATACAGAAAGCCACAGTCTTTTTATCTCAACTTGAAGATGAACAGTATAGTCTTGAAGAAAAAGCACAGGAAATGTTTGAGCCTACTGAGGTTAAGCTTAAAACAAAAACTAAATACATACCATTTAATATTGCCAGCAGAAAACAGATAGCAGAACGTCTGATGGAAAGAGGGTGGGAACCAAAGAAGCATACAGAAAAAGGTAATGTGATTGTCTCTGAAGAGATTTTGTCTAAGCTTGATATGCCAGAAGCTCAGATGTTTAGCCGATACTTTCTACTACAGAAACGTACTGGACTACTCAAGTCTTGGATACAGGAGTGTCAAGAGGATGATCGTGTCAGAGGTAGAGTAATGACACTACGCACTGTCACTGGTAGGATGGCTCACAATAGTCCTAACATGGCACAAGTACCAGCCACCTACAGCCCCTATGGTAAGGAGTGTAGAGAGCTATGGACTGTATCTAATCCCGATACCCATGCTCTTGTAGGTACAGATGCCAGTGGCTTGGAGCTACGTTGTCTTGCTCACTATATGGAAGACCCTAAGTTCACCAGAGAGGTTCTTACAGGTGATGTTCATACAGCTAATCAGAAGATGGCTGGACTAGAGACAAGAGATCAGGCTAAGACTTTTATCTATGCATTTCTGTATGGTGCAGGGCCAGCTAAGATAGGTAGTGTGGTAGGTGCTGGAGCAAAGCAAGGTAATATTCTAATACAAAGGTTTCTAAAAAATATGCCAGCACTTAATAGATTAAGGAGTAAGGTACAGGAAGCTGCTGAGGAAGGTACAATCATAGGTCTTGATGGCAGACAACTACAAATCAGGGCTGTACACTCCAGCTTAAATACCCTCATACAGGGGGCAGGAGCTATCGTATGTAAGCAGTGGCTTGTCCATATGGATGAACGCATTCGAGCTAAAGGAATTGATGCAAAGCTGGTAGCATCTGTCCATGATGAATACCAATTTGAAGTAAGTAAAAAAGATACAACTATCTTTGGACAAATAACTAAAGATGCTATGAAAGATACTGAAGCAACACTTAATGTAAAGTGTCCATTGGATTGTGAATACAAGGTAGGAAATACATGGGCAGAAACACACTAATAATATTTTATTCTTTAATATTCTTTTTACTTTTAACTACCTTTGCTGTAGGTGCTGACAAGATAGCTAGGGTACTTGAAAAAGATGGTAGAGTTACTCTTACTAGAGAACAAAGATCTATTCAAATATCTAGGGGAGAGTGGCTCTATAAAAAAGATAAGATTAGAACTGGAAAAAAATCTTCAGTTGAATTAAAACTTGTAGATGGTTCTCTTGTTAATATAGGAGAGCTAGGAAATGTTTCTCTTCTTGATCTGGTATTTGATCCTATAAAGAAAGATGGCTTTATAGATCTTAAGATAGCTACTGGAGCATTCAGAATGATTAGCGGTAACATAGCAAAACTAGGGCCAGACCTTATGAAGCTTGAATTACCAGCAGCTACTATAGGTATTAGAGGTACAAGCCTTGTAGGTAAGGCTAGTAAGTTAGGTGTAGAAAACTTTGTTATTCTAGTTCCTGATCCTAATGGTTACATTGGAGAACTGGTAGTAAAAAATACAGAAGGTATTGTAGTATTAACAAAAGCTAATGAAGGAGTTACTATGATATTTCCTGACAGAAAATTAGCTAAGAAAAAATATACAAAGAAATTTGTTCAAGAATTAATTAGACAGGTTCCTAAAATAAAGCATAGGTCATTACATGATCGACAATTTAATTCTTTATTTTGGTTAAATAATTAAGGAGATATGTCATGAGACATAACAACAGAGAGTTTGATAAATCATCTTACGATTCTAACGATCAACGTGCCAAGGATGCTATAGTAGGATATCTAAATAAAAATGGTTATGAAGATATAGTACCAAGAGAAGATTACTTCTTTGATGTAGCTGCTAAAAAAGATAAGAATTATTTCTTTGAAGTTGAGATTAAGAATCAGTGGGGAGATAGTTGGCCTGACTTCTGGAAGGAAGTTAGAATACCAGACAGAAAGAAAAGATTAATTAAAAAGTGGAGAGAAGAATATAAAGATCACGATTTAATATTTGTTGTGTTTAATACAGATTGTTCTCAAGCTTGGTTTATAGATGGGGATACTGTAGATTCTTCACCTATAGGTACAATTCAAAATTCAAGTAGGATTGGATCACCACATTTGAAGGAACCTTTCTTTCATGTGCCAAAAGAAAAAGCAACTTTAATTAAAATAAATTAAAAAAGTGCTTGACTATACCTACCAAATATGCTATAATTACACTAACAATGATAGGAGGATATCTTCAATCAAAAGTTTATATTTAATTTTAAATGTTATTATCTAATGTTATTATCTTAAAGGAGAATTTATTATGTCAGTTATTTCTGGAGATGCTTATTGGGCGCATGTTATCACACCAAACACCAAATTCAATCCTGATGGTGAATGGAGTATAGAAGTTTGTAATCTTGATGCTAAGAATAAAAAGATTGCAGAAGGTGATGGACTTACCATCAAAAATAAGGGTGATGAAAGAGGAGACTTTGTTACTCTTAAACAATATGCACGTACAAAGGATGGTCAAGCTCGTCCTATGTCAGTAAAAGATTCTGATCGCAATGCTTTCCCCACTAACAAGCGAGTAGGAAATGGTTCTAAAGTTAATGTTAGTTACTTTCCTAAAGAATATACTGTCTATGGAGGTGGCGTTAAAGGCTATCTAAATGCTGTACAAGTAGTAGACTTAGTTGAATATAATGCAGAGGAGTTTGATGTAGTTAAAGGAGGCTATGTTAATACCGATGCTGAAGAAGTGGCTTTTGCTTCTTAACCCCTAAAGGAGACTTGGAGGGGTACTTCGGTATCCCTCCTTTTTTTATGAATGAAAACAATAGATACTTTAGTACAAGACATTTACAGTTTATTTTCTCTCAATCCTATTGACATGGATGAAAAGGAAGTTGACAAACACATAGATACTTTTGGAGAAATGTTGAAGGTTCATATCAAAGAATTTATGTATGAGAAACCTAGATCCTATGGCAATCTTAGGTTGTCACAGATAGGTAAACCTGACAGACAATTATGGTATGATGTCAACACCAAGAGAGATGCCGTACCTTTAACAGCCAGCACTCGAATTAAATTTTTATATGGATATATACTTGAAGAATTACTATTACTTTGTGCCTCAATATCAGGTCATAAAGTAGAGGACCAACAGAAGGAAGTTGAAGTTGAAGGAGTTAAAGGCCACCAAGATTCTATGATAGATGGTGTTCTTGTTGATTGCAAGAGTGCTTCTTCCTCCAGCTTTCAAAAGTTTAAAACTAATAACCTATTGGAGGAAGATCCCTTTGGTTATATTGCACAGATATCAGCTTATGCAGAAGCTAATGGTGTAGATGAAGCTGCATTTCTAGCAATAGATAAATCTACTGGAGAGATATGCCTTAGTAAAGTACATTCTATGGAGATGATCAATGCCAAGGAAAGAGTTAAACACCTTAAACAAATGGTTGAGAGAGACTCGATACCTGATAGGTGTTATAGTCCTGTACCTGATGGTAAGTCTGGTAATCTTAAGCTACCCTTTGGTTGTGTTTATTGTGGTCATAAAAGAGAGTGTTGGTCAGATGTTAATCAAGGGAAAGGTATCAGGGTCTTTCAATATGCAAAAGGTAAACGATATCTGGTGCAGGTTGGTAAAGAGCCTGATGTTCAAGAAGTAACTAATTGGTAATGCATTGGAAGTATGCCAAGAAACCTGATCTAACACAGTTTGGGTTTGTCTATTGTATTACCAATACTAAAACTGGTAAGGCTTATATAGGTTGTAAGCAGTACTACAACTATCGTAAATATAAAAAGAAAACCAAGAAGACTGAATCTAATTGGAAAACTTATATGGGTTCAAGCAAACATCTTATTGAAGATATTAATAAGATAGGTAAGAAACATTTTAAGTTTGAGATTATTGCAGAGTTTAAAAACAAAAGGAGTCTAAGATATTATGAGTGTTACTATCAAATGAAGTATAATGTTTTAGCTTCTGTATTGGAGGGAACAGATGAACCAGCCTTCTACAATAACTATGTAGGAGGTAAGTTCTATAGACCTGTTCAAGAGTATGACCACGTTTGATATTAGTACATCATTACAATCTTTATATGATTTAACAGATAAAAATTCTGATAAAAGTTTGTATCTTGCAGTTGTAATACAAGCTTTATTAGATGTATCTAAACCTAAATTAAATGGAGAAAGTAATGATATAAAGTTACAGAGAGATCAAGCTCATGCATGGTTCTTTACTTCAGTAGGAGTTACCTGCGAAGACTTTAAAACAATATGTCATTATGCTGGATTAGAACCAGAGAAAGTTAGATCGTTTGCTTATGAAGTTGTAAACAAAGGGGATGTAGAAAATGTTAGAAGAAAACTTAGCTCACTTATCTACTAAAGAAAATCCTTTAGATAATCAAGTTGGTGGTAATCATTATAAGGGATGTGGTATTCAACCAGTAGAATATATTCATGCAAATAATCTTGACTACCTAGAGGGAAATGTGATAAAATATATTACTCGACATCGTACCAAGGGTGAAGGTAAAAAGGATATTGAGAAAGCAATACACTATGCACAGTTAATATTGCAGATGCACTATTCAGAGGAAGGAGAACAACAAGAATTATTTAACGACTTAATAGGGGAAAGGGGTAGGCATGTTCAAATCAAATAGAAATCCACAATTCAGATCTAAATTTAGTGAAGATATATTTTATACCAAGTATTCTCATGAAGGTGCTGAGACATTTCATGAACTGGCTTGTACATTAGTTGAGGATGTATGCCAAGATAAGTTATCTAAGGATGATAAGGAAGCCCTGATAGATCATATATCTAATCTTAGATTTATTCCCGGTGGCCGTTACCTTTACTATGCAGGTAGAGATAAGAAGTTCTTTAATAACTGCTACCTACTTAAAGCAGAAGAAGATACTAGAGAGGATTGGGCTGATCTATCTTGGAAGTCTGAGTCCTGTCTTATGACAGGTGGTGGCATTGGTATAGATTATTCTGTCTATAGACCTGAAGGACAAACCCTCAAGGGTACTGGTGGTATATCCAGTGGCCCGATACCTAAGATGCAGATGATTAACTCTATAGGACAGAAGGTTATGCAA
>Ga0080013_1003227_pt1 | contig 17550 bp, 11 predicted proteins | sample ETNvirenome_6_85_FD_69236 | JGI IMG/M metagenome (GOLD analysis project Ga0080013, IMG submission 69236) | Marine viral communities from the Pacific Ocean - ETNP_6_85 (SPADES assembly) (version 2) | ecosystem: Environmental > Aquatic > Marine > Oceanic | place: Pacific Ocean | collected 2013-06-19 | reverse complement strand
TTGAGTTCACCGCTGGCTTCCGTGCCAATGTGACTGCTGATAGCGACCGCGGCGACGCGGGTGCTGTTAAGGTTGGTTCGCTTTCGAAGAAGTTCGACATTATTGTCGATCCCTACTTCCCACGTAACTTGGTCTTAGTTGGCCGTCGTGGTAGTAGCTTCCTTGAGAGTGGTTATGTGTATGCACCTTATGTGCCGCTGCAGACCACACCTACGATCTTCGGTGTTGAAGACTTCGTGCCTCGCAAGGGCGTGATGACTCGATATGCCAAGAAGATGGTGCGTCCGGATATGTATGGACTGGTTGTCGTTCGCGACCTGGTTTAGATATAGCCTGACTTAAGGTCAAAATAGTTAAAGCCCCGTCTCTTTGAGGCGGGGCTTTCTATTTAGTACTAGACTACAAGAGGGACCACTATGGCAGTACCAGTTTTAAACCCCGCCTCCACTACCAATTCAAATGTATTGCCGGTGACAGGATCACCTGCCAATGTAGCCAATACACTGCCTTTTGGCATTTATGCTGCGTCTGACCCATTTGTGTCAGGCGCCGCCGATCAGGTTTCTTACACCTATAAAAAGCTCGGAGGTGATGTCCTAGACATTGAATTGGCTGAAGGGAGCGTCTATGCTGCCTACGAAGAAGCAGTTCTAGAGTACTCGTATCTTATAAATATTCATCAAAGCAAGAACTCTCTTTCAGACCTTCTCGGCGCCCAGACCGCGTCCTTTGATCAGGACGGACAGATAGCTGCCACGGATCCGCTCGCCGGCACAGATGTAGCCCTCCGCTACCCGCGCTTCGATTACGGATTTGTTCATCGCGTTTCAGAGCGAACCATGACCGAAACGGGTCTCGGCGGCACACTTCCAATCTATTCCGGTTCTATTACTAGAGTTGAGAGACAACAAGACTACGACCTTCAAGCGTTGCTGTCTGCCTCATCGGCCACCGATACGTCGGTTCCATATTTTGAACAAATTGAAGATAAACGCATTACGATTCGTAAAGTGTATTATAAAACGCCCCGAGCTATGTGGCGTTTTTATGGATATTATGGAGGATTCTCGGTAGTCGGCAATATGCGTACCTATGGACAGTTCGCCGATGATTCTACTTTTGAGATTGTCCCCACCTGGCAGAATAAGCTTCAGGCAATGGCGTATGAGGACGCTTTATGGACCCGTACCTCTCATTTTTCCTATGAGATAAGAAACAACAAACTTAGGATTTATCCACAACCAGATTCACTGGAAGTAGGGAAGATTTGGGTCGAGTTTACTATCGACCATCAGTTCTCTCCATGGGAAGAGGGGACGGATCAGCCCAAATCAGGGATTGAAGGCATTAATAATATGAATACTTTGCCGTTTCAAAATATCCCTTATGAAAACATCAATGCCATCGGTAAACAGTGGATTAGGAGGTTTGCATTGGCGCTTACTAAGGAAATTTTAGGTCAAGTACGCGGCAAGTTCGCAACTGTGCCAATCCCCGGAGAGAGTGTCACCCTGAACGCCTCGGAGTTGTTATCCCAGGCGAAATCCGAGCAAGACGCCTTGCGTGAGGAACTTAAGACTACTCTCGACCAGCTTACATACGCCGAGATGGCCACCAAAGATGCTACACTGCAGGATTCCACCAAGAAGGTCATGGAAAACATCCCTGCCGGCATCTTTGTAGGCTAAGGGAGTATAGACGATGTCTCGAAGTAAGCGCTCACAGGCTCAAATACAAAACAAGGCTGCCAACGAGTATGATTACATTGGTGACCCGGCAGTTGCCGCTAAGCTCAAGGAGATTGAATTTTCAGTCTCTTCCCTAGAGACCATTGATGCCGCTATGCTGCGGTTCATTGATGATGAACTTAATTTATCAGTTACCACAAACGAGGGATTTAAGAAGGTCCCGGTTCTGTGGGTTACGTCTGAGCGCGCCTATCAGATTAAACACAATAAGGATCTAAGGGATAAGGAGGAAATGTTGGTCCTCCCTCTTATCACGGTCAACCGGGCATCGATTAATAAGAATCCCAACAAAAAGGGAACCGTATATGCAAATTTATATCCGGTGCCCGATGCGAAAGGTGGTGTTGTTACCATCGCACGACAAATTAATCAAAAAAAGACCGCTGAGTTCCAAAACAATCTTGCCGCAAGGAAGTATGGCCCCGACAAATCAGTGTCGAGCAAGATGAATAACACCAATAAACGGAACATGTCTGTACAGAAGGTGGTCTATGAGACCATCACTATACCTATTCCCACGTGGATCTCAGTAAATTATGAAATAACACTTCGTAGTGAGTACCAACAACAGGTTAATGAAATGCTGCGCCCTTTCATAACCGTCCCCGGCAACAGTCCGATGCCAAAAAGAATTAATTATGAAAATCATTATTATGAAGTATTCATTAGCGGCGATTTTGCAAATGGATCAAATAAGGCAGACTTGGGTATGGCGCGCCGAAATTATGAGAATACAGTAAATATTGAGGTATTGGGATACCTGATCGGCGATGGCGAAAATCAAGAAAAACCTAAGTTAGTCCGCCGCGAGAATGCCGTTGAGTACAAGCTGTCAAGAGAAAAGGTAATTTTAGGGGACATCCCCGACAATATTAAAGGCGGATTTTATAGAGATTAGATACTATTGCGCGCAGTCAATACTATTTAATAAGAATATCCCAGGTTTAGGAGATAAAAACGAATGTCAGTAAAAAATTTCAGATTTGTATCACCCGGAGTTTTCGTCAACGAAGTCGATAACTCACAGATGCCGGCTTCCCCAGCGGGAATTGGACCGGTCGTTATAGGTCGCGCAGAAAAAGGACCCGCCTTGCGCCCTACCACGGTAGATTCCTTTTCGGAGTTTGTGCAGGTCTTCGGTACTCCCTCACCCGGCAACGCAGCCGGTGATGTGTGGCGCCGCGGCTCCTGGAACGAAACTGCCCCTACTTACGGTGTATACGCCGCCCAGGCCTACTTAAGAAACAGCTCTCCTCTGACCTATATTCGTCTTCTCGGAAGCCAGGCCCCCGCATCCGACATTGAAGTTGGAACCGGCGAAGCCGGCTGGGACGGTGGCGATGACGGTAAGGCATGGGGACTTGTGGTCTTCCAGCCCGAAGATACTGGACCGACCACCCCGACGATCGGCTCCGGCTCTCTTGAGGGATCCCTCGCAGCGATCTTTTATACCACAGACAGCAGCACAACCCTGCAGCTGAGTGGCGCGCTGGCGACGAATTCCGACGCTGCAGGTGGTACCAAGACTTGGTCTGCCGGTATTGAAGCAACTGGCTCCAATATTGTTGTGTGTGACTCTGGGACTCCTTATGAGTTTAAGATGCTTATGCACACCCCCGGCGGCGATGTTGGCGCCGGCACCCTGACCACCTCTTTCAACTTTGATATTGATAGCTCACGTTATATCCGCAAGATCTTTAATACTACCCCTGCACGCTCGAATGCGGACTTGGTGGAACTGGAGTCTAACTACTTCCTCGGCGAGACGTTTGATCGCCATCTTCGCGCTAATGTCCCAGCGACAGCCGGATCAACCTATGCAGCAATCGTTGAAATAGATCCCAGGAGTACTGGTTTTAGCTTCGGAGACAACTATCGTGCGCCTCTCCAGGCTGCTGAAACACCATTTATTATTGGCTGTGATTTGTCAGAACGAGGAACGGTATCTAATGCGTACTCCGCTGAACAGATGCCCACTCTCTTCAAAGTTGTCGCTTTGGGCGAGCCCGGCGACTGGTCGAACCGTAACCTTAAGGTCTCCATCCAGGATATCACTATTTCCACTAATGAGACCAATCCGTACGGAACATTCTCTCTGATTGTTCGCTCTTTAAGCGATTCCGATAATGTCGTCCGCATAGTGGAAAGTTTTACTGGTCTTGATTTGAACCCTGATTCGCTCAATTACATTGCGCGCAAGGTCGGCGATCGATACACTACTTGGGACTCCACGGAGCGGCGCTATATTGAATACGGCGATTACCCGAATGTCTCGAAGTATATCCGCGTTTCCGTTAACGAAGAAATCGTGGGCGATAATGCCACCCTTCTTCCCTTTGGTTTCCGCGGAATCCTCAAGTATGATGATGATGCCGATATTACAGGCAGCACCGCACCCGCCGACCCCGCGCCGCCGAACTGCACTCAGTCTAACTGGCTCTCGGGATCAGCCATGGCATTGAACGCACGACCCCTAGCAGAGGCAGGACAGTGGAACGCTGCAGGAAACTACACAACAGGCTCCCTGTTCATTGTCAGTGGATCCACACTCACTGCATCGGTGTTCTACCCAGCCCCGGAGTTCCGCGTTAGCGCCTCTGCAGGAAATCTGAGCAACAAGACAGACGCTTACTTTGGACTGCAGACAACGCGTACAGCAGGTGGGACCGTATTCGACCATTCGACTATCGATGTCCTGCGCCCTCGCGGCGGCATGGTGTCCGGTATGTTTGGTGGCCCCGACCCCAGTGCTACCGAGCGCTCCATGTACTTTACGCTAGACGACATTAGCGGATCTCAGGGTGTCTGGGTTTCTGGCTCTCACGCTGCAGGGAATTCCCTTACCAACTTTGATGGCGCCGTCTCGGGCGTCTTGGATGCTGGTTATGATCGCTTCACTGTACCGATGTACGGTGGATTCGATGGTGTCAACATTCGTGAGTTGGACCCGTTTGCTAACCGCAACCTTTCCGGCACACCTAGCGACGCCAATAACTATACCTTTAATTCCATTCGTCAGTCGATTGATGCAATTTCTGATCCTGAAGTCGTGGAAATGAACCTCGCGGCAATCCCGGGACTTAAGCAATCTGGCTTAACCACCAACTTGATCAATGTTTGTGAGGATCGTGCAGACGCTCTCGCCATTGTTGACCTTGAGGGCGGCTATTCACCTCGCGCTGAGGGTAAGACCTCTTCGCGGAACAACACTTTGTCGGATATTAATTCTACAGTTACGTCTCTGCGACAGAGAGCGCTCAACACCTCTTATGGTTGCTGCTTCTATCCGTGGCTCCGTGCACGCGACACCATTAACGGCTCGTCCGTCTGGGTGCCGCCTTCTGTGGCAGCCTTGGGGACCTTCTCCAGCTCGCAGAAGAAGACTCAGGTCTGGTTTGCGCCGGCTGGTTTCAACCGCGGTGGACTCACCGAGGGAGCCGCAGGTATTCCGATTGTTGATGTTGCTCACAAGCTGACGCGCAAGAACCGCGATACTCTGTATGAGGCAAACATTAATCCGATTGCCAAGTTCCCGGCGGAAGGAATTGTGATCTTTGGTCAGAAGACTCTGCAGATTACACCTTCGGCCCTGGACCGCATCAATGTTCGCCGCCTGATGATCTTCGTGAAGAAGCGTGTGTCGCAGGCTGCAGCCACCCTGTTGTTTGATCCCAATGTTCAGACTACATGGAATAGGTTTATTTCCTCGGTTACTCCGATTCTTTCGGACATCAAGACTAACTTCGGACTCTCAGACTTTAAGTTGGTCCTTGACGAGACAACTACAACCCCGGAACTCGTTGATAGGAATATCATGTATGCCCGGATTTTCTTGAAGCCAACCCGCGCTATCGAGTACATTGCGATTGATTTCAACATTACTCGTACGGGAGCTAGCTTTGACGATTAATAAAGTGGGAGGTTTTAATCTCCCGCACTATTTAACTTTAGAACTTATAAGGAGTACTTAAATAATGCCATTCTGGACAAGCGCTTTATCAGAGCCAAAAAGAGCACATAGATTTATTTTGGATTTTCCCAGGATGAATGATGGTAGTGGCGACGAAGCCTTTGCCTACGCGAAATACCTCGCAAAGTCGGTCACCAAGCCTGGCTATACGGTGGGACAAGCTGCCCATAAGTTTTTAGGTAACACATATTATTACCCCGGCTCTGTCGAATGGAACGAGGTGACAGCTACAATCGTTAACGCTATTAATCCTGACGGTAACGCACTCCTCATCAATGCTTTGGCACAGATGGGATACTTGCAGCCGGATATTCAGGAAAATGTGGTTTTGGCTGGACAAGCCCCAGGAACAGTTAATAAGTATGATGCGCTGAGTGCACTCGGAATTGTAACCATCACCGAGGTTAACGGCGAAGGCGGCAATGTTGGACAGTGGCAGTTAATTAACTCCTTTATTACAAATGCGACTTTCGGCGATCTAAGTTACGACTCAGATACAGAATTACTTAATATTACGGTTCAGATGCGCTATGATTATGCTGTATATACTTCTGGTCCCGCTGTTGCATTCGCAACAGCGACCTAGAGGTACAAGAAAGCAGGTAATTAATGGGTAATCGCAAGAGAAACTCTCAGAGAATGCAACCATCGGCGCCAACGGCGCCCTCCCCCGCGGCCGCAGTGGCTGCCGCAACACACGACATCTTTTCGTTTGTTACACCAACAGAATTTGTTGAACTTCCTAGTCGAGGAAGGTTTTATCCCGAAGACCACCCCTTAGTGGGCGTCGAGACGGTTGAGCTGCGTCACATGACAGCAAAAGAAGAGGATATCCTTACCAGCGAGGCACTCTTGCGTAAGGGTTTGGCACTGGATCGAATGCTTCAGTCTCTTTTGGTGGACAAAACACTCAAAATAGATGACTTTCTTGTCGGCGATAAGAACGCTCTTGTTGTATCCTCTAGGATTACGGGTTTCGGACCCGATTATAAAACAAGCGTCAGTTGCCCTTCCTGCGGGGAGAATAATGACGCAGAGTTTAATCTTGAAGCCTTGAGTCTTCACTTCGCAGATGATATTGGGGACGATATTCAGCAGACGCCCACCGGCACATTCATGTTTGAGTTGCCCACCACCAATGTCATGGTGGAGGTACGTCTTTTAACGTCCGGAACAGAGAAAAAGCTTAACGATTCGCTCACAAAGAAGAAGAAACTTAATCTTCCGGACACCAAGAGCACTGATCTGCTCAAAGCGGTGATCGTTTCGGTTGCTGGTGTCACTGATACTGGCATGCTGTCCCAATTTGTGGATGTGATGCCTGTCCGCGACTCTCGCTTCTTGCGAGCAATCTACGAAGGCATTAGACCCGACGTCGATCTTACTCACGAGTTCACCTGTGAATCGTGCACCTTTGGTGGGGAGGTCATAATGCCGCTGACGGCAGAGTTTTTTTGGCCTGGGGCATGACTACCAAGAAGTAGTCTACGAAGAGCTGTTTGTTCTTCAGTATCATGGTAGTTGGTCATTTGTTGAGGCATATAATCTACCTGTAATGCTCCGGCGTTGGTTCGTTGAGCGACTAATTAAAGAACACAAGAGAGAAAACGAAGAAATGCAAAATGCCATGGCTCGCAAATAGCCATGTCTTTTCTAGTTTCAGACTATTTATTTATTGAGGGTATAGTCACATGCGCAAGATCCATCTGAACTTAAATCACAAAGATAGCGGCACTTTAAACGAAAATGTTTATAGTGACTTTGCTCTTGATGTTCATTTTTTGATGCAGAGCCTTTATGGACCAGAGGCGCCGTCCAAACTATATCCCAAAATCTCGGTATCCGGAAATCAAGGACAAATCATGTCCTTCTTCACTGCTTTGCAGCAGGAGAAAAAATACATGGATTCTTTTATGAAGCATGGACTTAACGATGCTCAAACAATGAACTCCCGCTATCAAGTTCAAGACGCTGTCAAAAAGTTTGAATACGAGACCGGTCTGCGCTGGCCCTTCGAGCACTAGGGTATGGTTAGGTGACTGACGAACAGTTTAAAATATTTATAGAAGTCATGGAAGGGAAAGCCGCGGCTGCACCCGGCGGAAGGCGACCTCGCGTCGAGCGCGCCGCAGAAGGCGAACCACAAACCGATCTCATTAATGAAATCGAGAGCGAAACCAAAGCATATGAAAAGCAGACAGAAGTAATAGAGAAGCTTGAGAAGCAATACTCCAGCCTCAGCCAGGGCATAACAAAAAAGTACAAGCTCGAAGAAGCCAAAGCCATCCGAGATCATTCTAGTGCCCTGATACAGCTGGCACGAGATCTTAAGAATGCAACCATATCTCAGGATGATTACAATATTGCTGTAGAGAACGCCGGCAAAAAGATGAAAGAGGCAACTGCGGCTGCAGCCGGCCAAGCGGGCATGAGCGACGCCCTCGCGAAAGTGGGTCAATCAGCCTTGGGACTTGGCTTGAAATCTGGCGGACTAACCAACAAAATGGTCGACCTAGGTAACCAGCTGAACGCCGGCGCTGCTAAGGGCGGCTCCATGAAGACCGCCATGATGGATATGGGCAAGTCCATGGGCAAGCAGGGCATCCTTAAAGCGTTTGACCTGCTAGCAGCCGGCTTCAAGGCATTCGCGAAACTAACAACAGACTTTATCCTCGGACAGGATAAGGCAATTTCTTCCTTCCGTAAAGCCACTGGCGCCGGCAAAGAGTATAACCTTCAAATTGCTGCCATTAGCGTCGCTAGCCGCAAGGCAGGACTAACAGCTGCCGATCAAGGGAAAGCCTTTACAGAGTTGTACTCCAGCATGTCCAGTTTCACCGAGCTGAACAAAGGAGAGCAAAACAACCTCGTTGAAACTACAAATCTTTTAGGGAAAATGGGCGTCGCAGCGGGCGACCAGTCTAAGATCCTGGACCAAATGACTCGAACCTTGGGTAAGAGCGCTGCAGGAGCAGCACACACCTTGCGTGATTTGGCCGGCTCAGCCATAGACATCGGCGTCGCACCGGGCAAGATGGTAAAAGACTTCGCGGCTTCATTCGGAGAGCTGTCTAAGTTTGGCGACAGCGCGATAGATGTCTTCAAAGATCTAGCAGTTCAGTCCAAGAAAACGGGCATTGAAGTTAGCCGTCTTATGGCGATTACCAAGAAGTTCGACACCTTCGAGGGCGCCGCCACAGCGGTCGGCAAGCTGAATGCCATATTGGGCGGACCGTACCTTAATTCCATCGATATGTTGAACGCCAGTGAGGGCGAAAGAATTGAGCAAATTCGCACAACCCTTCAGTTATCGGGACAACAGTTTGAGGCTCTTAACCGCTTCGAAAAGATGGCGATTGCTGATGCTTTGGGGATGTCTGTTGAGGAAACGGGCCGCCTCATGAAGATGTCGACAGCCGAAATGCAAATGCAGGCCCTGGAGGCCGCCGAGCTTGCCGAGAAGGCCGCGGACATGCAGACAATGATGGAAAAGATCACCTCGGCACTTAGTACCCTGGCGCTCGATATGCGTCCTGTGATCGAGGGCACCATTATGCCCATGATTGATGGTTTTGCTAGCTTTATTGAAGGCTGGGGCCAAGCACAAGCAGGAGCATCCGCATTCGCGAACACCATGACATATGTGAGCACCATTTTGGCAGGAATGCTTATCCCCATCGCCGCACTCATTGCGGTAATGGCACCGGGGGTAGGTTGGCCGATTGCCTTGGCACTCCTGGGAGTTGCGGGACTCTCCCTCGGCGGAGGCGCGATGGCGGGTAGCTTCGTCGAGTCCACAATGGAGGGCATCGCCGAAACCACCGCGTCCGGGAAAGCAAGTAGAGATGCCCGAAAGGCAAAAGGCATGTCCGACGGCGGGATATCCCTCGAATCCGTGCATGCCGCAGATTATGTATTTGCCTCAGAAGCTTACGGTCCCTCAGTGCGAGTGAACATGAATGAGTTTGGCAAAGAAGGCGCAATCCTTCCTGATGGCACCTACGTTGCTACAGCCACAGACATGAAAGAGTCCATTGCAGCCAGTCAACTGGTTGCTCGCGAACTAGCAGGACTTCGATCGGATATCCAGAAAGCCGCAGGACGTCCTGTACATTTAATGGTTGAAGACGGTCGAGAATTTGCTTCGCACATAGTTAACAATGCGGGCATGACCCCGTTCTTAGTAGGATAGGGAGTTAGATTAATATGTTAATAGGTGCAGCCAGCCAGCGATCCAACCAGTTGCGCAATAATGAATTCTTTAAAATTCATATCAAGCATATTCCCACTGGGCAAAAGGTTTCGTTTGAGGGGTTTGTTACACAGTTCTCTGACACATACACCGCACAGTGGAACGAGGAGCAGGTATACGGACGAATGGACCCTCTTGCAACTTATCAGGGAACCAAAAGAAATATTACGTTGGGCTTTGATATCCCCGCAGACTCTAAAACCATGGCCATCTGGAACATGAAGAGGATACAAAAACTAATACAATTTATGTATCCGGTTTATGATAGCGGCGACCTGTCCACCCAAAATGTGCTGACGGCAGCCCCGCTTCTCACACTAAAGTGGACCAACCTAGTCTCCAGTGTTAATAACGAGGGACAGGAACTCGTGGGATATATCAACGGACCGATTAGTTATGCTCCCGAGGTTGCCGAGGGTGGCTTCATGTCCCCTGCGATAACACAGCATGCCCTGGAGGAGGGACAACTTCACGCCGGCTCGAAGGCACAAGGTGAAAGAAAGGAAATCCGCAATTATTTTCCCAAAAAGATTTCTATGAATTTTAATTTTACTGTACTTCATACACACTTGCTGGGTTGGTCGCCCACCGGACACACCGAAGAAGATGACTGGGGCGGTATGTCAGCGGAAGGAATCGCAGCCGCCAAAGAAGGCGGACATGGTGCCCCCAACATAATTAAAACCACAACCTATAGCTTTGGCGGAAACACTGAGGTGGCATCTCGCTTTCCAAATATTTATCAGCCTCCTCCTGCTCCTCCTCCTAAGGCGGAGATGAGCGAGGAACGAAGAGCCGAATTGGACCAAGAATATGACGACGCCGCCCTCACCGGTGATGACCGGCTGGCGCACGAGGAATTCCTCGCCGAGGAAGAACGGCGCCAGCGTACTCTCCTCGATGCTGCAGCCCGTCTTGAGGAGATCCAGCACGGATCTCGCGGCGCATCTTCTGTGGATACTCTTCCGGAAGATGGCAGGGGACTCCTAGACGCCGACTTAAGTAGTGTTTTAGGCGACAGTGGGTGGTAGCTAGATCATGAGTAGATACGACGGCAGAGTAATCTTCAAGAACCAAGACGAGTCATATGCTCAGATCTTTGAGGAACGACAAGTTCCTTATATCCGGCATTATGGCACCGCCCGCATGCTTGTGCCCAATGTCCGCCAAAGAATGGACCTCACCCGCATCAACCACATCTGGAGAGTCGGAGACCGATTCTATAAGCTCGCCATTAAGCACTACGGCAGCGCCAGTTACTGGTGGGTCATCGCTTTGTACAACCAGGCGCCCACAGAGTCCAGCCTGAGAGTGGGCGACACCATTATTGTGCCGCTCCCCCTTGACCGAGTGCTGCACGCGATAGGAACATAGCAAGATGGCTGATTCTGATACAGCGATGTCTGCCGATCCGGATGTCACGCAGCCCAATCCAGCGACAGCTAACTTAGAAGTCTGGAAGAAAGTAGTTGACGCTGCCACTACAGCACTTGCGGTAAAAATCCTCCAGAATCCTAAGCTAATCAATAAATATGCCGACGATCCCGGAGACCCTCCTGGAGACCCTTCCGGCACCGGCAAGGGCTTTTTAAAGCGAGCCGCTCGCGCAGAGCAGGAGTCAGGAGGAAACGAGTGGTGGCGCCCGGGCTTGGCGATGCTTCCCGGCGGCAGCCATCGAAGCGCACCAGGCGCTCTTCCCCCCGGTTGCAAAAAGGAGCCGGACGACGACTATCTGGGGTTTGTGAAACACTCACCAGGCTACGAGGATGCCGTCCGGAACAACTCGACCGGGCTGCATGGCGGCACGACAACAAAATCCGCGGAAGAAGTTGTCAACGTATTCGAAGGACTCAACCCAGAAGAGATTACGCAGATATCCACCGCAATCATGACCGATTCTGAGAATTACGGACCACACTCCACACAATCTGGACTGTGGCCAGATGACGGAAGCGGAGTGATCGATTCCGCTACATTTAATATAGGAGCCAACTTACTTCAAGCCTGGGGGGCCTTTGATCCCCAGTCGTTTTCGGGCGGTGGACGCGTCCTGCCCCATCGCAGAGTACTTAAAAACCCGGCCGGAACTGATGTTTACCTTGCTCTCACTATCTCGGAACTATATGAAGAGGGGGGCATATGGGCGGATACCAATAACCGGACTCTGCTCCGGAACGACCCAGATCCCGGAGACTATATATCGCGCCCTCTTTTGGCCAACTTCGACCCCCGCCCGGCCGGGCTGATGACCAAGACATGGCTGGAATTGAAGTCCGACCCGGGAGTGGACACGTCCGGCGGCGCCGCATCAGTTCCAACGACGCTTTGGGGGGCCATCAAAGGGGTTCTCGACGACACAGCCGTCGGGCTCGACCCCATATATAAACATGATGAGGCTGTGTTCGTGGCCATCTGGGGAGACGATGAACACATAACCGCCCTTAATGAATATCTCCAGCAATTCATCTATTCAATAGCACGGAATTTCCCAGTATTCATCCGAGACAAGCTGCATGATATTGTTGTCAAATTAATTGAGGATTCTGAGTTCGCGGACAAGCTCTCAAGCGCCATCGCATGCGGCAATATCAATGCGTCCTCCTTCACCGACGACGAGGAGCCAGAGGAGCCCGCCACCGAGCCCGAGCCCAAACTCGACCTCAAACCAAGAGATCTGCAGTGCTTCTTAATGGAAAACATTGGGATGATCGCTGATTATAAAGCCGGTCAGTCCAGACCTTATAAGAACTTGATGCAACTCAAGGCGGGCAGCAACGACCCGGGCGATACCATCTCTATATTGAACTGCAAAGGAAAGCAGCAAGAGGTGGGAGAACTACTGAATCTGGCGCCTTCGACTTATGCGGCGTTGGTACCATATATTAAACTCTATCGTTTAGACTATACCAATGCGGATGACGCCGATCCGATGGTGCCCATTGGACAGCAAGAAATTCCAATTCCTAACTACATGGACCCGGAGGATGTATCCCGTATTACCAGTGGACAATTGGGGCGTACCAGTGGCTGGGGCATTAAATCATTTTCTTGGAAGCTCGAGGGCATGCAGCCGGCTACTGTAGACAACAACATTAGCGCCAATCTCAAACTTTATTTTCAGTCTATCGACGATCTATTTAAGGGCTCACGCAACGCTGCTGGTCAAGACCAAGCAGGCCGAGATATGGCAGCGCCACTTGATTTACTCATTCCCTCCGCCGCATGCCGTAAGAAGGGTGATGCCGATGATGACCCCCCTCCATCAATAGCCGGTCCCGCGCAAAGCTGCGTCGACGCTGACGAGCTATCCATAGCCCAGGGCCGCGATGGCGCATGCTTTAGAATTAAAGTCGTTGCCGGGTGGGCAACTCCTCCCAACTTGGAAGAGACACATCCGCATTTAAAGCAGAAGGTTGGGTCCGAAACCCGCGGTCAACTTTTACGCCGAGGACTTGAAGAAACTCGTATTACGCTTTACTTGCAACAAACCCGGCATAATTTAACTTTTAATGAAAACGGGTCGTGTGCCTTAAGTATTGATTATCAGGCTGCCTTAAGTGGGATTTTGACAGACAATCGTCTGGATATTCTCGGCACGAACGACATCTATATATATGAACAGTTGAAGCCGTGGAAAGAAAAAGCCAAGGCTGCCGGCAAGGATGCTGATAAGATCTACCGGAGGCTTGAAGCCAGCACGCCTCAGAAAGACTTGGCAAAAACTGTTAGAAACGATGAAGGGTATAAGGCGGCGAAGAAAAAACAGAAAGACTATGTAAAGAAGCAGATAGATTTTCAAAACCAGGATAAATTAAAAAAGTATAAGCGTTTCCTGTCGCGACTGTATGGGAGACACCAGGGCGGCGCCTCCGACAGTCCCAAAATGTATGTTGTAGAGGTCAACCCCAAGTTGTTGCGGCAGGAGAAGTTGGCAGATGCGTACCCACTGACAAGGGCAAAACGCGCTCGACAACTCATGGCCGGAACTCACCAGCAGCGCGGCTGGGCTATCACGAGTCCTCTCTCTTATGAAGAAGGGAAATCGAAGGAAAATACTAACTTAGTTGATTTGATGGAGGGTATCACGGACCTAGAAAAAGCGACAGACGCTTCAGACGGTGTGAGCGAACAGTTTAAGTCCAATCTAGGTAGCGGACAAAACGTATATATTCCATTTTTCTATTTGGGAGACCTGATTGACACCATCCTTCAGAACAATAAGACCGCACAGTTTGGCGAAGGCGGCATCAGAGAATCCGGAGTTCCTGGGGGATTTATGACCTTCATGGCTGATATGGATGTTACGAACCCTCTCCTTTTATATCAAGCCAAAGAAGATGAGCAAGATGATCTCATGTGTGCAAGCCGCTCCAGCATCAACTCGATGAAGCTGATGGAGCAACTTCAAGCCAAAGGATATATGGTCAAGGGAGGAGTGAAGAAGCGAATCAATATCGGACAGATTCCCATCTCTTTGGATTCATTCAACGTGTGGTTTAAAAACAAGGTGATTAAGGGGGGCAAGGTTTCCTATTATTTATTACATTTTCTTAAGGACATTTGCGCGCAACTGATTACCGATGCCCTTAAAGCCACCTGTTTTAATACTAATATTATTAATGACATTCGTTTTGATCTTTCCCATGTTCATTATAATAACCGTACGTCCGCCGGCGTGCAGATATATCCCGATGGTCCTAGGCATACGGTTCCTGTTAAGAGGCTTGCGGTGATGATGGGCTCTTCCGATACCCGTCACCGCGACATCCCGCCCCGAAATATCCCGGAAAAGGAGAAAAAGCGTTACAACCTTACCTCGGGACTCGTTCTGTTCTGCTCGGATGAGCATCCACGCAATCGCCTAGGGAGAAAAGGCATAACCTCAGATCAAAATATTGGTATTTATCATAATTATGTGGGGTCACCCGTCGGACTTGTGAAAAAGATAGGATTCACTCGCGTGCAACAGCAATATTTAAAAGAAGCGAAGATCCAAAAGTATGGCAACCTGGGCGCCGAACAGCTCCGAGAGTTATATTCAGCCAACCTCGAATTAATTGGCAACACTCTATATAAGAATGGTCAGTATACTTTCCTTTGGCCAAGCGCTATGACCACAGGTGACGACTCGCGAATTGTTGCTCTTGGGCTCGGGGGATATTTTATGATAAAAAGCGTCTCCCACACCATTGGACCTTCGGGCTATAATGTCAGCCTCACAGCCTTGCAAGAAGGAATGGAGATTGGTCCTCAGCCAACTGTGACAGCCACTGCAATCGCTTCTGACCTCACCCCGGGCGAAGGCGACTGGGATACTGCAGCCACCGCGGATTCGGCGGGCGCAGGATCTCCCCCCGACGAAAACGAAACAGCCGCAGCAAAGAACCTTCGCGAGCACCAAGAACAGCGAGACGAGACCGCGCAGGACATGATCGCCGGAACTGGTCAGGCGGCGGACATGTCTCCCGCCGACCGCGTCATCGCCATCCAGGCCGAGGCGATGCAGAAGAAGGTTACTGCAGGAGAGATGACCGAAGAGCAGATGGCGTCCAGCCTCATGGGACTGATGCAGAGCATGGGCACGCGCGACGCGGACGGAAACCCAATACCGCCCAACTAAATCATGGTAGACTCATTCATTTATACAGCGGAAGACCTTCAGAACCCCAAGGGGAATAATGATGCAGGCACGACTTCCACCTTCTATCAGAGATCCCTATATAAGGAGAAGATCTATCCAGACACCTTTGTCGATTCCCTGGACATTTGGTATGACAAATTCCTATACGGACGCATCGATCAGTTTCAAAACAGCATCACCCCCGCAACCAATAACATGAAAACTATCAAGAAGGCTGTTGGTCCCAATATCAACGCGCTTAATGTGGTGGTTGCTGCATTCGAAAAGTTCTCCGACCACATGGCCAAAGCTATTCTCGCCAACGCAGTGAATCGAAACGCGAACCCCTACCTTCTGGATGTGAAGGCGTACAAAGCTTATGATTCTCCAAATTCCAAGTACTCTTATCACACCCAAAAGTTGTTTAATGCATTTTATTACGGGTTAGAGGGGGAGGAAAATTTTCAGATAAAAGACTTTCAGTCCTTTTTGCGATTCTATAGAGATTTCTTAGTAAGCTTGGCATCTACTGCTCCGATTACAAAAGGGAGCTTTCTGTTATCGAAACGTTGCGATCTGTTTTCAACAGGACTTAGCATTGCTATAGCAAGTGAGGACTGTTCCGACGACGCTGTTAAGTATGATAGATTCATTACTGACCCTAACTTTGACTTCTTCCGCCGCTGCGCCAAGAAGTTTGGATTTGTTCTTAACAAAGATGCGCCATGGATTTTGACCGCGGACCTGTTTACATCCGCTTTTGAGCAGACAGCTCTGAATGCTTATCTCACTGGCGACGGCTCCCCTATTACCCGTGACAACTTTTTTGATATTTACTATGAAAAAGCATATCTCACTGACTTCGATCGTTTGATTACTATTTTGGTGAACTCCTACCAGGAGCTTCTGCGCTTCAGCCCCACATATGATGAAGAGGTCGCCACCGTCGACGAGCGCTGCTCGATAGATGCCAAGATGCGTAAGCCTCTCGGGGTTAAAGCAGGGGAGGTAATAGAGGGCAGCGCCGACGCTAGTGTATTGCCTCCGAAATATCTCATAGACCTGTATATTGATTTGCGTCAAGCAGAAGCTAAATTCCCCCTCACGTTGTCAGAGGTGAAGACAGTAAAGAAAGAGGCGTACGAAATTTATGCAGTTCGCCCAAGAAAAGATCTAACAGCATTGCAAAATGTGGCCGATTATGTTAATATCATTTATCGCAACTACATTTACGGTCATGGAGCTATCGTTTTGCAAGCAAGAAACGCAAAAAGACTTGACAACCGCGTCAGCCGTGGTAGAATACTAGTAGAGAATGACATTTCCCGTCAGCTTTACTAGGAGCCCTCTTGATATTCCAGGTTTTAGATTCAAAAGCCGATTGCGTCGGTTTTTACGCAGCCAACATCATCAACCCAACACCCATCTTGCCCACCTCGGGCGCCACGTGGGAATATTCTCAGCACCTACCCGGTGATCACTACGAGATAGGGCGTATCTACAGCCAAGGAGCGCCTCTTACAGACGTTTGTCCGGAAGATATGAAGGAGGGCTGGGAAGAGATCAAGAAGACGCTTAGAGCGTGTCTCAAGTCCTTTAGAACGTCGCAGCTGTCGCTCGACGAAAACTGTTTATACGATGCTGTGCCGGAGTTCTTCCTGTATCAATATCTTGAGGCCAAAAATAAGATCACTAAGCACGTTTTGGAGACTCACCCGAAACCAGAGAACTATGACTTCATGTACAACCTTGTGGAAATGCTCTCTAGCATCCGTTCACAGACCATCAGCGTCGATATCAACCCGATCAAGCATTTGTTGAGTAGCGTCCGCGGCAGGAACTTTCACCGCACGCTGCAAACCGTCAATCACGTGTGCGACTATAACCCATGGGGCACGATCACAGGGCGCCTATCAACAAACCCAAACAGTTTACCCATTCTCACGATGAACAAAGAGTT
>Ga0080013_1001775_pt1 | contig 17560 bp, 17 predicted proteins | sample ETNvirenome_6_85_FD_69236 | JGI IMG/M metagenome (GOLD analysis project Ga0080013, IMG submission 69236) | Marine viral communities from the Pacific Ocean - ETNP_6_85 (SPADES assembly) (version 2) | ecosystem: Environmental > Aquatic > Marine > Oceanic | place: Pacific Ocean | collected 2013-06-19 | reverse complement strand
TGTCCTCGCCCACTCGGAGAATGAGAGCCCCTCCTTGGCGGCGTGGGTTCTAAGCATGAACTCTTCTTCTTCACTGACTGAGATGGACATAGCGGTGCGGCGCGTCTTGTGCCGCGCCATTTTCTTTGGTCCTGGTTTTCCTTTTATCTCCGGTTCTTTTTGGAACGGTCTTTTAGGCGCAGGAGCAATCCAACTGTCAGGTATGGACTTCACGCTATTCGGGTTAGCAACTTTATCTCCGGTACTTGATCCCCGCTCTTGCGCTAGCTCGTGTAGACGACGGGGAGATTTGGCTTGTTTTCCCGTCGTGCGTTGCTTTTTCCCCTTGGGGTTGCGAATAACAGGAGCGCCGTGGCGAACCATAAGTGTTGCATAATCCTTCACTTTTTACCTCCGTGATAATATCATATCGTAAATCGTTCTCGCATGCCTGGACCCGCGAGGCTTTAGGAGGTAAAGAGGTGCTACAAACCCGGAGAATCCATGTCACTCGAAGGCCAGCGCGAAGAAGACGACCTTGCTTCCATCCAGGGCGAAGAGGAAGAGGAAGACGATCTTTTGGACCTGAGCAGGGAGTATGACGACGACGAAGACCCCGATATTGCGGATCTCAACAACCCAGATGTTCAGACACTGGTAGAGCCTCCTTTGCTTGGCAGAAACCGTCAGTCCGTGGATCTTTTCGGAGACTCCGCAGAGACGATGGGGAGGATGACAAGTCCCAAACTCTATGCTCAGGCAAGCCAGTTTCCCAGTGCTGTTCAATACCGAGTTTGGCGCTGGGAGAATGGAGTCCCTGTAGCCCTTGGAGCTATCGACGCAGAGGCCAACGAAGAAGACTTCATCCGGCAGTTTTACAGCGCGATGCCCAATAAGGGGGACAACAGATTTCAGTACAGGCTGCGACCCATCGACATCAGGGGGCAGGAGCTTGGAAAGGAGTTCACTATCAACGTCTCTGAGCATCACGATCACCTTTCTCGGTTGCGGGAGAGGAAACGCAGAGAGGCAGAAGAGAATGGAGCAGGAGGTGGAAGAATGGACCCATTCATCATCAACCAGGGGGACGGAGCGGGGGCCTCTTATGCCGAAGAAATGGGAAGGATGTTTGAATCTGCTGTAGAGTCTGCGGAGCGAAGAACCGAGCTTCTCCAGGGAACCCTGGAAGAGGAAAGAGACAATCTGCGGCAAGAAGAAAAGCTACGATCTGAAGAAAGAGTAGCCATGGCCTCAAAGGGAGCCGAAGCGGTTCAGCAGATGACTGAACGACTCATGGAGTCAGACCGCAGCCGGTCTAATGACCAGATGGCTGCTCAAAAAGAGCAGTCTAAAGTTGTAATGGGAACGCTAACGACAGTTTTCCAGCAACAGCAAGAAGCCGCCCGCCAGCAGTCTGAGAGACTTCGTGAGAATGACTCTCATCGCATGGTTCAGGATCGAGAGTATTTCGAGAGGCAGCGTCAAGACTCTGATCGCCAAAGGCAAAGAGAGCGGGACGAATGGGATCAACGCCAGCAATCTGAACGTCAGAGAATGGAGTTGGAGCAGAAGCGCATGGAGGAGCAACGAAAGTTTGAGCTAGAGCAGATGCGTCTAGAAGCTCAACGAAGAGACTCCGAAATGGAGCGCCGCCGCCAGCAAGAGAAGGAAGACATGCAGCTCCGCGTAGAAAGAGAAAAGCTTGAAATGGAGCGCCAGCGGGAGCAACAAAGAGACGAAAGGGAGCGGTGGCGACAAGAGCTTGAGTCCAAGCGGATAGAAGAGCAACGATCTTGGGACAAGAAAGAGTCCAGCCGCAGAGAAGAAATGGACCGAGAGAGGCTTAGACGCCAGGAGGAGATCCAACTCCAGCAGAAGCAGATGGAGATGTCTGCCCAGCGTGACAGAGATCATGCTGAACGGATGATGGAAATGGCCAAGATGGAGAAGGAGGCCCAAAGAGAAGGCCAACTCCAGAGAGAAAAATCGGAGCGAGAGGCCCGAGAAGCATCTGACAGAGAGAGGGCTCGCCAGCACGAGCTTGCCATGAAGGACATGCAACTTTCCAAGGAAAGAGACCGAGAGCATGGCGAACGAATGATGCAGCTTTCAAAGGACAAGGGCATTGGAGGCATCGGAGGAGTAGCTGATCTACTTGGAATGGATGCCCCCGAAGTACTTTCCAAAATCTTCGGTGGGGGAGGAGAAGGAGAAGGAGGATGGGCCGACGCTATCCCCAAGGTGTTGGGGTCGATTGCAGAGATCGGCAAAGCCGCTGCCACGGCAAAGCAAACCCAGCCTGAGGCAGAAGGCAAAAGGCGCAGGAAACTGCCCAACATGACCATGGTTCCTGTTCAAACTCCCCAGGGAGTACAGATGATGGCCATGCCGCAGGGCTCTCACCCTGTCCCAAGTACCCAGAGCGTGCCTCCCCTTCCTGACGTGCCTTTTATTCCCCCTGGGATGGAAGAAATGGAAGGGATGGAAGGGATGGAAGAAGCGGATTTTTCCGCAGAGTCTGTAGAACCCATGGAACCCATAGAACCGATCGAGCTTCACCCCTTAGTGGTAGCTAAGGAAATAGATACGCTGAAGAGGGCTAAGGCTGCTGGGATCAAGTTGATCGACCAGAAAAAGGCCCGAAAGTCTCTTCGCAAGCTCGTGGAAAAGCTGGAAACAGCTCCTGATCCTGAATGGGAGGGCTACATCATTGCTGCCATCGTTGATGACATCCAAATCTACCATTACATCAACGCCGTCAGCCTATACGGAGGGCTTGCCGAGTCTGGATGCAGCGAAGAAATGGCTACTGCCATTGAGACAGGGTTGAGAGGAAATGAACTCGTCCCTGAAGACCTGCCCTACACCGAAGCTGACTTGGGAGGTGTGGAATGAAAGTTTCCCTTGAAATGACCGAGGAGGAAATGGAAAAGGCCATGGCTTTGCTTTCCAGGTTTACTGGCGGCGTTTCCGTTCCTTCCAATGGAATCTCTCCAGCCCCCCGCAAACCCTCGCCTTCCATTGTTCCAGATGAAGTGGGACAGGGGGAAGTCAGTGAGGTCCTGGGACGTACTAATAAGAGCATCGTAGGGAAGGACGTTCACTATCCCTCCACTGTTCCTGATTTCATGGGCGGTCCTGGGTGGAGCCTTTTTAGAGATTTGATCCTTGCTTGGATAAGCAACTTTGATGTAGAGGGACCACAGCCGGATAGGAACGAGCTTTTGCGATCCCTGTCAGAGGATCCCGATCACGGGAAAGCTCTGGCTTGCATTTCCCATTGCGGGTCACTTCAGGTAGCAATCAAGAAGGTTCTTGGGGATGCAGGTGTTGAGAGTTGTTCCCTGGAGTTTGTTGAAAAAGTAGCTGGCAACATTGTCCAAGTTTCGCACGCCACTCTTCCTGAGATGGCGCAGTATTACGACATTTCTTCCAAATGGAGACAAAGAGCATGAGTATCGAAGGATTTGACTATGAATGTGCCCTTACCGGCATTACCGCACAAGGCACCCAGTACTATGAGGCTGATGGACTGGATGACCTGCCTCCTGGCTGGATTCAGATCAGCTTCCAGCGCCGAGCCCCAAACCCTCAATACGCCATGCTACAGCAGGTGAAGGACTCCATGATAGAGGGAATGGCATCCCAGATTCCCCAAGACTACCCAGAGGATGTCGTGGAAGCCCATGTAAGGGTTATTACCATGCAAGTGGAGGCTCAGTTTATTGGGCTCGAAAGCAAGACTCCTCCCTACATTACTTATGAGGAGGAAATCTACGTTGCCCCGCCAGAGTCTAATGAGGTAGTGAGGGAGGCTGTAAATGAGGTCCGGGAAAACTTGGGACTGGAGCTGTTCCCCTCCTCTTCGGAGGAACTGCAGGAAGAGCCTGCGGCCATTGAAGAGATCGTTCAGGAAATCCCTGAGATCGAGGAACTAGAGGCCCAACCCGAGGACCCCGCCCAGGAAGCGGTCAACTCGTAGCACCCTTCTTGTTGGGCGACAGCCTCCGCAAGGGGTAGTCTCACAAGAGCGGAGGCTGTGTGTCCCAACTACCTGTAGATCAAATCCCAGCTAGGATCAGAGAGCTTGACCTAAAGGGGGCTAAGGTACACCATCTTCCCGACTGGGGAGGATACGATGATCCGCAGAAAATGGCAGTCATCCGAAAGATTTCTGAGATGCGGGGAAGAGATCCTCGAATCGTCCAGAAGGCCGTTTCGATCATCAAGAAGGCAAAGGTAAAGCCTCGCCAGTACGACAAGCAGGCTGCGGCACTCTTGAAGTGGGTGCAAACTCCCAAAAATATCTATTATGTCAACGAAGCGGGGGAGCGCCTTCAAGACCCGATTTATACCCTGAATCATGGTCATGGCGATTGTGATGACCAGATCCTCTTGCTCTGCTCTTTTTTCGAGAGCATCAGACTTCCTTGGAAGCTGGTCATTTCAGGGCGGAGGAAGACTACAGGCCAGAAAGTACGGTACATCGAGGGAATGCCCTATCCACGAGACTGTACGTGGACTCACATTTATTGCATGGTCGGGACTCCACCGTTTAGACCCACAAAGTGGTATTTCTGCGAGTGTACGGTGGAAGGAGTGCCTTTAGGGTGGGATGTCGTGAGCGGGGACCACCGATACCTTCCAGAAATGAGCAGCGGTGGCGGTCCTGCTAGACTGATGAGAGCTAAACCTGCTCCTATTGGCTACAAGCCTAAGCGCCCTCCGCGAGGGAAAGCCGTTCCCCCCGCTTACGGGAACATAGCCCAGGTTATGGGAACCGCTGTAGGACAAAGCATCCATGAAAACGACAAGATACTAAACTGGAAAAAGCTCGTTCCTACTATCCTTACCGGAGTAGCAGTAGCCATTGGAACACAGCTTGCGCTTGACTGGGTAAGAGGAAAAGGAATCTGGGAAAAAGAGGGAAATGTAGCTACGAGACTGGCCGGTGTAAGGAAGGAGTCCAACAAGGGACTGGTCCTCGGCGGTCTGTACGTGGGGAAGTAAAGTACCGTGGCAAGATGGCGTAGAAATCCCAAGGAATGGGACAGGTACTCTGAAAACGGGTACGAGGTGTCCTCCCGTGGGGACAAGCGTTTTTCTGCGCTCACTGCTCGACTAAGGAGTGGGGAAACCATCGAGGAGGCTTGGGCAGCAGCCAAGGGGTATCCCTCCATAAGAGCAGCAAAAGGAAAGCCTGCCCGTGGTCTCGAGTTCAAGTATTGGGAAGTGTATCTAGACTTATGGGAGCAGTGGGCAGCGGAGAACCCTGGTCTAATAGATGAGTTGGCCCGTGCCAGCAAAGGCAAAGTCCTTACTGATCAGTTTGCAGCTACCGAGAACAACCAAGCGAGGGCTTTGGCTACAATCCTGAATAAAAAGGCCCAGGGGCCTAAGAAAAAGACCAAGTGGCCTGCTCAGGTGGGGGACTTTCGACTTCTGAAGTCTTCTCCCGATCAGGCCTCGTACCAAGACGACAAGGGGCCTCTCGTTCGAGATCCCAAGACAGGAAAGCCCCGCCATTTCCCAATCACCATCTACTGGAGTGAACCCAATCTTGAATGGGAGATTTTCACAGGGAATCAAGTGTGGGGCTTTCCTAACCAAGAAGCCGCACTTGACTGGCTACTACGCCAAGGTTCCCCTGAGCCGGAGAGGTGGGGGCCTGATGATCCTGGGGAACAACCCCAGAAAGCTCAAGAGCCTAAAGGGAAGCGATTTCTCTTTTCCGGTTCCCGGAACTGGAGCGACGAGGCTCCAGTTCGGAAGATCATCTCCGCGCTACCTCCGGGCTCCACTGTCGTACACGGAGGAGCGAAGGGACTGGACTCCATAGCAGGGAAACTTGCCAAGGAGCGTGGCTTGAAGGTGGAAGCCCACCCTGTCCACCCTGCCGAATGGACGCGCTTGGGTAAGAGTGCAGGACCGGCCCGAAACCAGCGAATGGTGGATCTCGGTGCTGATGTTGTATACGCCTTTCCTCTGCCGGGAAGCAAGGGAACGAGAGTCTTGATTGAGCAGGCCACAACAGCCGGTTTGCAGGTCATTGTTCACGGAGAGCGACCCCAGAGAGCCCCCGACAAGAAAAGAGCCATCCCAAAGCCTGTAAAGGGTTCTGCCCCCAGCATTTACGCTGTTCCAGTCAACCCCTTGATGCTTTCCAGGGCAGAGGGGCTTCTTAGCTCGCCAGAAGCGGCCCAGATTTTCGGGGGAAAGACTCGCGCACTCGGGGTGCTTGACCCTGACGGAAAGGTTTTGAAGAGTGTCGGGGTCCACCCTATTCCTCGCGCTCAGTTTGAAAAGGCTGTAGAAAAGCTCAAAAAAGCCATGAGCCTGAACATGGGGCAGCTCAGGCTGTCTCCGCAACTGGCTAAAGTGAACTGGCCGGTAGTGAAAATCGGGACTTTCAAGGGACAGCCCGTGTACTTGGTCTCTACGGGGAACGTGCATCAATATCTTGGCCTCCAGCTTACGGGAAGCCCCATCAACATCGACATCAAGAGGGGACTGCTCGTAGACCGGGTTCTGTTGAAGTTGGCACTCCAGAACGCGCCCCCTTCAAAGGCCGAGATTGGGCTTTTTCTCCCTGAAGAAATGCTGGATAAGCACGGCAAGAACGTCTTCCATTCGGAGAGTTTCTTCCACTTCCTGCGCCAGGGACTGGTAGAAGCCATTGGAAAAGAGCCCCTTAGGGACAGGGAAGAACTTGCAGCACGAGAGGGAAGGGGAGAAGTGCTTAGCGTCCAGAAGATTATCCCAGCCGAGAGCTTTGCCGGGGCGCTAAGCAGTGAAATGGGGCAACTGGCAGAGGACCGGCTTGAGCATCGCGTCAAGATTGTCGAGAACATCGCAGGAGGAGTATCGGCGCGGGAGGCCATTGCAATAGCTCAGGAGTACGACTCCTATCCGAAGCTTGTGTCCTACTTGACCTCTGCCGAGTTTGAAGACCTTCTCCAATCTAAAGATGTCCCTCCGTTAGATTCTGACACGATCTCCAAGATCAGGAGACACGCTAAGGAAGGGGATAACTTTTTCACTGTCAAGGCCCTTGCTTCTGACCCCAAGGAATGGGTAAAGATGAAAAGGAAGATTTTCCCGAGGGGAGATTTTGTTGCCCGACCTTCTGGAGATCCTATCCCTCGCTCTTCAGTGGAAAAGATAAGCGTAGCTTTGGTAGGGCAACAACCTGGGGAGAGCATGTGGAACTCTCCCCCTACTTTGTTGTCTTTGACCGTCAAGAGCATGGCCCAAATCCCTAAGAGCCCAAGCTATGTCTCCGACGTAGCCACCCCCCTCGTGGAGCAGTACGACAAGGATGAAAACGGCAAGCTCAACAAGCGGTACCTGAACAGGGGGGAGCCTTTCGTCTCCATTTTGGCGGTGGTGAAAGAAAATCGGGCTACCAGGAAGATTCCGGGGGTAAAGAGGGCGGATTTTCTTCCCGGAAGCGAGACAAAGAAGCTCGTCTTCATCTCAAACATTGATGAAACCAACGCCTATGTGGAGCCAAAGTCTTCCAAAGAGATCCTTAGCCTTCTGAACTTTGTTCACGGGCAGAGAGTGACAGCAGATGGCACGTTCGTTAGCAAAACAGCTCCTTTTCCCTTCTCCTTCGACGAGTTGGCCAAAATCCCTTGGGTGAAGAGAGTGGTGGAGGAAAAAGGAGCCAAGCTGCACGACGCAGGCATGGCCTATCTCAGGATGGTCTTTCAACCGACCTTCGAAGCTGACGAAGCGAGGGCTGGGCGGGAAGCGCACCGGGCCTTTGGCTTGGAAGGAGCCAGGGGGAGAAGAGGAGCGAGCGGCGTGATCCCAAAGACGCCGAGACACGTCATTTTGGGTATGCCTGTCTCCTTCAAGAAATGGCTTCCTGTAACTGTGAGCATAATGAAGCAGGAGGAGCTGTGGCCCGACCTGATCGGAAGCAGCGCAGAGATCCGGGAGGATATGGTCAATAAAGCCTTGGAAGTTTATGGGATTGGAAGGCTCACAGGCAACAGGAAGGTCAAACTCCAGAAGCTAGAGCGCCTCAAAGAGATTCTGGAAGCTGAAGAGATAACTCCCGATGAAATCCAGCCCGCTGTAAGGAGGCAACGCCCCACCGAAGAAGAGGACTGGGAAGAATACGAGTCTTTTAGCTCCCAGCTAAATCCCAAGAATGGACGGCGACCCCGTAAGCCCCGAAAGCCCAGGCGAGCCAGACGGAGTAGGTACAACCCAGAGGCTGTATACGGCGTGAACATACAGGACTACCTTGGAGATCCGACAAAGAAAGGGGAACTGGTAGGCCTGACTGAGAAAGATGTCATAGATTGGACCCGAACTCCCAATCTGTTCCCCACTAGCGATGCATGGCTTCCCTCTGGAGTAACCCAGGAGGAGCTTTCTCCAGAAAGGGTTGCTAAAAGGGCGCAAGACTATCCCCTCGTCAGATTTGGGGAGAGAGCCCCTGTTTCAACGATTGAGGCTAAGGAGATTGAAGCCCGAGAGCAGGAAGGGCTGAGCAGGGAAGAGTTTGCGAACATCATTTCAGGGATGGAGAAATCTCGCAAAAGCCGCAACAAAAGCACCATTCCCGCGTCTTCTTCTATGTGCAAGATGTATCGCAGGCAGAAGCTACCGGGCTACCGGATTTCTCCAGCATTGGCTAAGGCAGGGGAGCCGGGGTTTCAGCTTAGAAAAGTAGTGCTATGGATGGCCCCGGAGGACGCCGACAACAGGGTCATGATGATTAGGCGAAACTCCCACATCGACTGTGATTTTGTTCCTACCGGGAGAGAAAGCACTCCAGGGCAAGTCCTCTCAATGGCTATGCAGGATGTCCTTCTGTGGTTGGGCCAAAAGGCAAAGCGTCGTAAGGACACCTTTGTTTACGTAGGTAGGGTAGGTGACCCAAAACTGGAGCTTCTTTGGAGGCCAGAAAACTCCTTGGACATGAAGTCCATGATCACCAACCTCCAGCTTGGCTCTTCTTTCACCATGGAGGATTATGAGGCTGAAGAGGACGAGGAAAACTACTACAGAGCCCTGGAAAGGGCCGGTTTTGCCCTTCCTCCCGAGTCGGAAGCACCTATTTTTGAGGAAGAGGTTGAAGAAGAGGTAGAAGGGGAAGAATAAGACTGACACATGTGCCAAATGTCGTTAGGATTACCCACGGAGGTAATGTGGGAAGCAGTCATATTGAGCTTGAAGAGTTTGTTACACCTGGAAGGGTAGAGCATGCCCACGGGCTGGCTATCCAGAACCAACATCGGCAAAACCAAAACTTTGCTGATACTGGGTACCGAGCCGCTATTGCACGGGACGACAAGCTCTTGAAAGTGCTGGAGCTTGCGGCAAACGTCATTGATAAGGTGCAGGAGGACCAGATAGGAAGGACAATGCGTTCCACCGACGCAGGTGGGGCTCGAAAGGGGACTACGGAAGCCCATTTGTGGAAGGAGGCTTACAGGCTTTGCGATGAAGGCCAACCAATGCGGCAGTTTGAGTGGATCTACGGCGCAGCGGCATGGATGTGTGGGTACAACCTATGAGCGCCGCGCAAGAAAAGTTTCTCGGACCAGGAGCTTCCTGGGAGGAAAAGGATCTTCCCGAATCCTTTACCATTCTTCAACGAGCCTCAAAAATCAAGGACATGCTGAAGGAGAGCCATAACGTCTCGGTAGAAAACCTTTCTCGCACCGATGTTACCATCGACGACCTAATAGCTGAGCTTAGATGCTTGATCTCTATCTCGGCAGTGAGAGGTCACATAGGAACCACTTCTGTAGCCACAGACCTGCTCATGGACATTTTATTGGAAGAAGGGTTGTAATGTAGCACCGTAGCTTAGCGGTTTGGCTTTCCCTTTTGGTCAGTAAAGGGTATTTGAAATCCACGGAGGTTTTCTGTGGCTGCACTAAGACGACGTAGACGCCCTAGCCCGGCTCTGAGGCGCAGGGCGATAGCTGAAAAGAGGGCCATCATCAGAGCTTCTGCGATGATGTCCAAATCTCCAGCAAAGCTGAGAGATGAAATGAAGGCTCAGCGCCATAGAGTCCAGCAGCTTGAAGTGGCTACCGCTTCCATCCCCAATAAGCAACAGAAGCTTGGAGCCCAACGCGCCCTGAAGTCAGAGCTTCAGGTACTTGCGAGCATGGTGACTGCCGCAAAAGCTAAGCAGGCAGTCAGCGAGGCCAAAGTTCTCCCTGCTGGCCAAATAAGGGTAACCCCCCTACAAGGCAGGCAACAAAAACGAGCTATCGCTTCCACTATTCCCTTGGTCAATAAGGCTATCGTAAAGAAGAAAGCTAGAATCTCTAAGCTGAAGCCAGGAATGGCAAGAGCTAAGGAGCTTGCAAACCTTCGCGCCCTGGACGCTAAGAAGAAGGCTCTTGGAAGACGCTACATTCTTCTGAATCGCGGAAGAGATAAATCTCGTCCCAAGAGATTGTCCCAGGGAGAGGCGTCGGTTGTCCGTAAGCCTCTTGTACTTTTAGAAGCGGCAAAGCCCGTCATTGAGCCTGGAGTTAGCGTAGCTATCGTCCGTAGCCTTTCCGCCAGGATTCCGAAAAGGAAGAGAGAAAGCAGACAGGCCCACCACCATCGTCTTCGGTCCTATGCAAAACGGGCCATGGTGAGGTACGCAAACAAGGAATGCGTCGGCATCAACCCAGGAATGGCAGTAGAAGGGGCGGTCGTTGAAACCCTGTCTGAGGACATGTCAGCACTGGAGGCTGAAGCCAACGCTGGGGGAGTGGTTGAGGACTCTGCGGCTGATGCTATGGAAGAAAACGTAGAAAAAGTCTCTGCTGAGCTTGAAGACGCAGCTATTGAAGCCAATCCTGAGGCTTCTGCTAATCTTTCTTCGGAAGAGTTTGTGGACCCCGCTGCTGAGGCTTCAGTGAAAGCAAGCCTTGAAGCAGCAGCACAGGCAGCGGAAGGTGGAGATTCCTCCAGTGTCAAGGCCGAAGCATGGCTGGCAGAAGGAGAGTTGGCTGCGGAAACGCCTCAACTTACAGACGTAGCCTTTGAGGAGTTGATCTCTCAATCTACTGTCCTGGCAGCGAAATCTGACCCACTGTGGAAAAACCCTTACGTTATCGGTCTTGGTATAGTAGGTGCTGTACTATTACTGGGACGGAGGTAACTATGGGAATCAACACAGCTAAACTCCTTCCTCTGGTGGGACAACTTGGAACCTACTTGAAGATGGGCGCAGACCACTATGCTGATCTGCGCGAAGCGGGGACAGAAGCGGGTCCAGATGTAGTAGCTGTCTTTTTACAGAGCAAAATGGGAGACTGGAACCCTGAATGGCAGGGAAACAGCCTTCTGGATGATCCTACCAAGGAGGCCGGTGCGCGGTTTTTGGCAGGAGTCGCAGTAAACTTGGTGAGTTCATAATGTACGAAAACTTTGGCAACGCTTCTTTCGGTGGACTGCCTGCCGACTATGGAAAGGCCACCACGCAAGGCGTTGTTGGTGCCACCCAAGAGCTTCCCTCTCCCCAAGCAGGATCGGGCCAGTATGGGGGGAGGGCAGCGGATTGGTTGGCAGAGAGACAAGCTCGAAAGGCAGAGGAGCAGGATAACGACGCTTCCAGTTTCTGGGCCAACCTGCGGGGGACGATGGCTGGCTCTAATGGCGAACCTCTTACTCCCGAAGAGGCTGCGGCTCGGGGATCAGCGGCGGGAGCGGGAGCTGCGGGGTTCGTAAAACAGGCTCTTCCGACCTTTTTGGAGCTTTTCGGTCCCCAAGTTGAAGAGCAAGCTCTCCCAACTGACCAAACGGATACCTCAGGCAATGGTTCACTGACCTATACCCAACCCCCCTTCCCCTGGATGCCGGTCGCAGGAATCGGGATAGCTTTGCTGCTGGGCGGTTTGGCAATCAAAAAGTGGGGCAACTAAGATGTTTCAGCCAAGTGTTTACAGTGGTACCAGCCATCGAGACAGAGAAGTACGCTATTCTGCACAGAGGATGCTGAGTACTTATGCCCCCGGCTCCCACTACGGTGACTACGGGTTTACCTGGCCTTCATTGGGTGCAGGGGCTGCTGAAGGTGCCACGGGTGCTGAAGGTGCCACGGGTGCTGGGTTCTCCTGGGATAATGTTGCGGGCAAGGCTTTTGATGTTGCCAGTGACATCGGGGTGGGCATCATCGGAGCAAAATCTACCCAGAAGCAACAAGCTGCTGCCATGAAGCACCAGGAAAAAATGTATGAGCTTGAGCAGCAAGCCGCTGAGAAGGAATACAAGCGCCAAGAGCGGCTTGCGAACCTCCAAGCACAAATGGCCAGCATGGGAGGCAACACCAAGGTACTCGTGGGACTGGGCGTAGCAGGCCTATTGACGGTCCTGCTCGTAACCAAACCTTGGAAGTAGGGTGCGGTTCATTCCCTCCGACTTCAGTTATGGGTCGGCTCCAGCTTCAGGGGAGCCCACCCAAGAGTCTACTGCGGATGATTATTCTAAGTACCTTGAATACCTGAATCAAGCCGCTCCTTCTCTGAGCATCCTGCTTGCAGGACAAGATCCCCGAGAAAAGGAAGCGGTCCTGACTGCAAAGTTGGCCCAATACAAGGATCTTCGCTCCAAAGCCAAGAGTCAACTTACCCGGAACTACTACACCTCTCAAATCAACGAGCTTCAAGCAGAGCTTGCCGCAGTGAAGACCAGAGCGGGGACAGCTCGTGAGACCGAGGCTCTTTTCAGAGCAGGCAAGGTAGGAGGATTGGTAGTGGTAGTGCTGGGGAGCGCGGTCCTTATCCAACTATTTAGCTTTCTCCGAGCCAAGACCAAGGAAGCCCAGGCATAGTCATGCAGTTTCAACCTTCACAGTACAGCCACTACGGAACCTATGACGGAAGGATTGGGGACTGGTGGGAGGAAGTAAACAAGGAGCGCAAGGAAAAGAAGGCCAAGCGCAAAACTAAGAGAGCGGAAACCTTAAAGAAAAAGGCTGAAAGGGGTGGGGTTTGGGCCAAGTCCAGGGAAAAGCGAGCCGGTCGGAAGGATGTGAAGGCTGCGGAGCTTAGGGACGTAAAACAGATTCACCCTTCCATTGCAAACGCAGCAAAGTTGTGGAGAGTGAAGTACCCCTGGGCGGAAAGAAAGAAGATGGGACCGACTTCCGCCTCCCGAGCCCTCAATCCTCTTGCTGAAGGCAGAAGGCCCGCTTCAAGGTTGAGAGATTCCGAGCAAAGAGCAACTATTTACGGGGGCATCAACGCTCTATACGCGGCTGGAGTAGCCCCCTATACCAGTTTTACCCAAATAGAAACTATTCCTTTCAAGGCGGAAGGAAAAGAAGCTAAATCCATTGACAGCACCCTCATCGGCTGGGCGAAGTCTGCTGCTAGGACTGCGGGTAAGCCCGCTCCGAAGAACCTCAAGGAAGCAGCCGAGTTTATCCGCCAAGAAGCCATCAACCAAAACCTGGAAGAAGCGGCGTGGGGAGCAAGGGCACTGGCTCTTCTTGAGCAGTCAGTAAGGCGAAATAACATTTCCGCAGCGTCCAGCGCCGCCGCTGCCCCTATACTTGGGGCTACGTCCAGCGCCCTAACGGCTGCATCGGCTAGCCCTCCCTGGGTTCAGTCCGTAGTTACACTTCCCGCAGCATTTATTACGGGTGTAGCAGCGTGGGTAAGCACAGCCAATGCAGGTAAAGCGAAGGTACAGGGGGCTTTTGCTACTGGTAAGTACGAGGAGTTTAGAACCCTGTTTGAGGGTGCCTTCTCAAGTAGAGCGGCTGCTGACCAGCAGCTCATCTCCCAGAATCTCGATAGACAGCTCGCGGCCAGGGATAGGGTTCAGACGAAGCTCCTGAGCGATCTCGAGGCCGGTCAGAGAGAAGGAATCGAAAAGGGAGTAAAGTTGCTTACTTATTCAATAGGGGCGGGGGTAGCACTGATGCTTACAAGTTACGTCGTAGGCAAACGCAGGAGAGCATGAACATGAGCCAACACTATCCAGATGTGATTCTCGAAACGATCAGGCGAAGGGCAGAAGAGGCTCAGAGGGCGCAAGCCTTCTATTCTACGGACATCGACTACAACCGTGCGCCGACACCGCCGGATCATGTGCCTCCTGAGCAGGTGGATGCCTACTGGGCTGGTGAGATCCAGTCGCTGGAGAGGGGAGATTTCAGGCGGGCTTTGAGCCCTCCAACCAAGCGCCAGGACCGCAAGCCGACCCAGTACCAGCCCTCGATTGAGACTGTTAGCCCCAAGGACGTGGGCGACCTAAAGAAGGGCAAGAAACTTTATGAGGACTGGCACTGGGGAATCCAGCCTTCGCGGTTTATAGACTGGGACGATGACGACTATCCAGCAACTTTGATTGAGTGTGGGAGGCTTGCAAGGATTCATTTTCGTGCCCCCCGACCCAATCGACACGTCCATCCACGAAGAGAAAGGGACCGGATGATCGAGTTTTCTCGCGCTGTGGCGAACAACTCCCACTTAGCCTACGACCCAGACCATCCCGACCAGCGCCTTTATTTGCTCTTAGATCCCTCTGCTACTCCTACGGTAGTGGAAAGGTTCTGGGATAATAACGACATGCCTGCCCAGTCTTTGGGGAGCTTGGCCATGCTCACGGGAGGTCGGCACGGAAAACAGCCTGATTACCCTAATGTGATGGTAAAGCCAGTCGGTTTGATGACAGCCCTGGTCTACCATACGCACAAGAAAGAAGATGGTCCCAGCTATTACATCCACAAAATGGCCGAAGAAAGTGGGAAATACCCGATTTTGGCCGTGGGCTCAGGGGGGAGGATGTGGATAGCCGGGGGGAACTATAAAGCCCCTGTGGAAGGCGTGACTGATTAGAGCATTGGCGTAGAGATAATCAGGATTTCTTCCTCAAACTCAGGCTCGGGAAGGTTTTCTAGGTTCTGCATGGCCTCCCTCATTAGAAGGTAGTTGTAGCAAGCTGCTCTAACCAAGTCGCTCACAGTCACATATTCGCCGGTCATTAGGGCTTCTTCTTCGGCTGCATCCCTTAGGGCTTCAAAGATTTTCTTTCTTATTCTCACCCTTAGAAGATGATGTCCGACGAGGTGTTTGGCCATATTCCTTCCCTTTGTAGCACAGGGTGTAGCACACGGTATCGGGTTCAGCCCCTTGCTTCAAGTTTCTTAGGGTGTGATGGTCTACTGGCAAGCCTGCAAAAGGCAGGAACCTATGTCCAATGATTTTCTGCCCCTCTCCGGGGCGATCCTTGTTACCAACCCCAGGAAAAAGGTAAATACTATGTTTGGAGCACTCGCCCTCGACAACCCAAATGATCGTCGCCGCTTCAACAAGCTGGCGCGTCTCGTAGTTCAGGAAGGGATGTCCCCTCGTGATGTCGTTGCTCTTTGGGAAGGGCAGAAGCATCTGCCCAAGTTGAGTCGGGATCCTCGCCTCCAGCGCACTCCTCCCAATGAGAAGTTGAAGGCGATGACCAAGGAGGAGCGGAAAGAGTTCTACGAGTCGCTTCCCAAGCAGAGCCCAGCCGACAGAGAGGCTTATGCTCGTGCCCGCGATGCCATTGCTGATGAGTTTGCCGCCTTGGAGGGATACAAGACTTCGTACCGATACGTCCCGCGAGGCAAGGGCAAGCCAGCCCAGCGTTACAGTTCGAGCTACCAAACCCGCATCAAGGGCTCCAAGGCGAAGCGTTACTACTTGCACCGCAAGAAGAACAAGCGCCTTGGTTACAAGGCCTTCGGAAGGAAGGGCTACCAAATCGTAGATATCCCTGGTATCCGGGGCATCAACAAGCGCCGGATCGCTATCCGCGAGGAGAAGGACTGGAAACAGGGAGACCGTAACAAGGCCATCAAGGCTTCTTGGGCCGCAGGATCGCCTAGCTTCTACGACATGGCTCCTGTGCCCTGGAACGCAAAGTCCTGGGGTCGGCAGATCGTTTCAGACCGCAAGCCCCGCCGTTCCAAGAAGAGTCGTCAGGCATCAAAACAAGCTCGCGGTCCCGATGGCAGGTTCGTGAACAACCCCCGTCCCGGTACCTTCGGAGCGTTGGCTCTGGACAATCCGCGCATGCAAGGATTTGCTCCTGCGGCGATGCACGTTGCCTCTCTCGGAGCGGCTGGTGCGGTTGGGTACTACGGCGTTCGCTGGATTCGTGACCAAAGTTGGGCACTTCCCATCCAGACCGCTCCCGTGGTCAGCATGGCTCCCACGTTCACCATCGGCGCGCTTGGCGGGCTCTTGACCGGCCTTGTTGCGGCTCGCACGAGTGGTCCGGCCAGCAAGTTGCTGGGTACTGCGGCAGCAGGAATGGTTGTTGCAGGTGCTGTTCTGCAATCCCAGGAAGGCTGGGGCGGCGGCGGTGCTTTGGCTGTCAGCGAAGATGATCTTGCTCTGGCTGAAGAAGAGTTGGGCGGCTTCGGTGCCCTTGCTCTGGACAACTTCGGTGCCCTTGCTCTGGACAACACTGGAGTGTTCGGTGGTATTGGCCGCGACAACTATGGCTATGGCGATGGTATGGCTTACGAGATTGGTCCTCTGACGATGGACAACTTCTCTCAAAGCTACTCCGATGCAAGTCTGGCAGATGCCTACTACAGTGGCGCTGATTTCGACGCTACTGAAGGACAGCTTCTGATTGCTGGCGCTCCCGAGTTCCAGAAAGGATTTGGCCATTGTCCGAAGCGGATTGCCGCTCACGGTGGACCCCGTAAGGGTGCTTCGCACCTCGCCGGTCGCCGGGGACATCGCTGGGGATGGATGATCAAGGTGCTTGGACAGAAGCGTGTGTCGCAGATTGCTGCCATGCCTCCTCGCAAGCGGCTTGCCCTCATTCGTAAGCTCCGTCAAAACGCTATCCACACCTACAACCTTAGTGTTGCAACTCAGGAAGGAGCCCCCGAGTTCCATCCGCAACATGTTAGTGGGAATGCAGTTAGTGCGGGAGCAAACGGTCCCAATGGAGCCCATAGCTCTTACGGTGCCATGCTCTTTGCTGGCGACGATATCTTCTAACCCTTTCACATCTCGACCCCCCTGATTGTCAGGGGGGTCCTTCCTCCATAAACAAGGTAAAACAATGCATCCGCTTGTAACCCCAGGTGCCGGACCCATTCCCGGTGTCCCCCAGCACCAACCTTCCAATCTCTTCCGCTTTGGTGAGATTACCCTCTATTCGACTAGCCAACTCGTGGCTGGTGCCATCGCTAACACCAACAACCGTCTTTTCACGACTCCGCTGGGCCAAACTGGTCAGGGCTGGGCTGCTGGAATGACTGTAAGTGAGACCAACCTAAAAGAGGGCGGTCGCATTCCTAGTGGGCAGGCCTACGACGTTTTTGGCGTAGCCACCCAGGTCATGGCGATGACCGCCAACAACGGTACGATGAGTCTGCCCTTTGTGCAGGCTGCTGCCGCCGCTGGTGCTGTCCCTGACCTCCAGAATGTCGTCAATAACGGGATTCTGGTTTGGGACTTCACACAAACTCAGGTTTTCATCGCGCCTGTGATGCTGGCCGGTGCCGGTGGTGGTGTGTACGGAGCAATCGCTTCGACTGCTGCTGCTACTCCGCTCGGTGCCATGAACAACGGCAACGGTGGAATCTGGATGTACCGGAAGCACC
>Ga0080013_1003226_pt1 | contig 17566 bp, 27 predicted proteins | sample ETNvirenome_6_85_FD_69236 | JGI IMG/M metagenome (GOLD analysis project Ga0080013, IMG submission 69236) | Marine viral communities from the Pacific Ocean - ETNP_6_85 (SPADES assembly) (version 2) | ecosystem: Environmental > Aquatic > Marine > Oceanic | place: Pacific Ocean | collected 2013-06-19 | reverse complement strand
AACATTAACACACTATCTTCAGCTTTATCTAAATGTACCTCAATAGCTACATCACCACCCTCTGTTGTTAAAGTCACATTGTCAATGTCAACTTTAAGGGCATCCTCACCTGAGTTTAAAACCTTGTTTAAAACTTCTTTAGTTTGATATTTTAATGGTATCGCCATTTTTAACTCCTATTCCCTCCACCACCGTCTTTTAAGACAATTATTGTATATTGGGTGGCATAATCCGTCTGGGGCCACCAACTTTATCACGTTTTTTACTTCCATATTTTATTAAAGATTCTTTCCATTTTCTCTCATGCTGACTGGAAAGATTCATTGTAACAGCAGATGCATTAGCATCCGATAAGGACAGAAGACCTGCTCTATCCATATATAATTTACATTTAACATAATCCACTAAGAATGAATGAAGTGTATTATCTATATCTGGTGTATCTGTAATCGCAGATACAGCATTCGGTTCTGCCATATAATGAATTAAGAATCCCTCTATAACAGATTCATCAATACCTTTCCAATCTCCTAATTTTGAATGAATACTTGTAGAATCGCTTCCTTTTGTTGTAATAACAGCTAAATGATCATCTTGGATAAACCAAGCCATATCATCTTCTGGATGTTTATGATTACTGTTTTTAGTTCCCGTTCCCTGAGTTGTTGTACTAACAGCAAAACTTCCGCCAATATTCCCATCAGCAGCATCTGTTACAGTACCGCGAACCGCATTTGTTATTGTAACTGTTCCAGAATCATTAGAAGCTGAAAAATCAGCATTAGCCGCTACTTGAGTTGCAACTACACCTCCAACATCTGTAGCTGTCGATACTGAACTAATATCACATTCTATTCCAGTAGATGATAATCCTGATGGTTCAGAATCTCCACCCGCTTTATCAAACCATACATGATACGCATTCTCTTCAAAGTCAGAACCCATACCATATAATAAAAAATATTCACTTGCATCTATAGCTGCTTTAGCTACGCAAGTTACAGATGTTACTTCTTGTGCTAATACAGCCATTATGTTATATCCATTTTAAGTACTTCATTATCAAGAAGTCTTGGTATTCTTATATAATCACCACTGCTGTCTTTAAGATCAACTCGCATTACTTTATTTACTTCAATGCCAGCATTAGTATCACTTAAAGTATACCACATTTGATCCTCAACAGCATCAGCTTTTGCATATTCAATTTTTGTTTTATACTTACCAGCCTCAACCAGTGCCTCATTTATTAAAGCCATAACATAAGTTTCTGGTGCGTCTGGGAACGATTGTCTTACCATTGATATAATCTTTTTGACAGTTAACGAATGAACAGCCATTAATCTGAATCCCTTCCAAGCATACCCATATGCTCCCAATTTCTTGTTTCATCTTCCCAAACAAAATTCGCATCTTTCCATCCGCCACTTAAAATCCAAGTAATAGACGGAAGTGCTACCGATGTAAATGAAGGTGTAGTGCCTAAAGCAGTTGCAGTCCAAGAAGGCGTAGTGGGTAATGTTACTAATTCTTTAGCCATATATTACGCTACATCTTCTATCATAGCTACGACTGTACACCTAACAGATGTACTACTATTAACAGTAGCAGCCGTTCCAGCTCCTCTTTCTTGAGCTGATATTATAAAAATATTTTGCATTAATGGCCCAGCAATATTACCCATCCAAGCCTCGCCATCTTTAATTTCAATATTATCTAAAGCGTTATAAGCCGCAGCTGTCCCATCTAAACTAATATAAACACTATTAGTAGTAGATGTATTAGAAGTATCACTTGTCCCTGTATTTTTAACTAATAAGAACCATACTTTATCAGCTGAACAATCAGCTGTAGAATCATCTGTATATGTTACCGCAGCTCCAGCTGCTTCATTTGGGCCATTTGTCTGGTCTCCACTAGCTCCAACTAAATCAGTAGCATCATCACTTGCTCCAAATAACTCTTCAGATGTACTAGTAACTATTACATTTGGAGCATAAAACCAATTATCATCTGTATCTTGAGCTACCCTAGTGCAATCACCACCTACTGAAGTTTTAATATTATGATGTATAGCATCTACTGAATCTGCATCAGAATCAGCAGCAATGGTGACAACTGGTGTCATTGAAACTGCTCCTCTTGCTGTATCTGCCATTATTTATTCCCTTCGTTTATCTTAAGATGCTCTTGCACCTGTTAATAATTGCAATCCTCTTTGATAATCTGCAATTAAATTTTGATGTTGTCCAATTAACCATTGATAATCCATAGTATGCTTTTGAATCTTTACGCTATAATTTTGAATTTCGGATGTAACCTCAGCTTGATATTTTTGTAATTCGCTTGCATATTTTTGAAGCTTATTACCATTATCCGCTATTACATCTTCTATTTGCTTAGCTGCATTAGCTAAATTTAAAGCTTGGTCTTGCTGTTTATTAAATTGAGCAATACTTGCTTTCGTTTTAAAAGTTTCTACTTCTGCTTGTAAATCTTGATTTACCTTTGTAACTTCTTCTTGAAACTCCATCTGATAACGGACATTCTCTTTATTGAACTTATTTGTTGATTCTTGCATTTTGGCGTTAAAATCAGAAATTTGAGATTGTATCTGTTGTACTTTAGCCGCAGCTAATTCTACATCCTCGTCAGTCTCTACATATGAAGTTACCTTGGCGAAATCAGCTGATGAAGAAACAGGAGATACAAACGATGGTGCGTTACCGCTAATATCTATTTTATCAGACACAACTATAGCCCCTACAGTAGCATCAGCATTTGTTGCATCAGTATAAGATACTGTACTAATTTCAGGTGCAACAGGAGCAGACGGTAAAGTAACATCAGTCGGTAACGATGATGATTTACCATTCATAACTTGTTGTAATGCTTTTATAGCAGCATATAAAACAACTAAATATTCAGCTTCATTTGGGAAATTTGTTATAGTGCTAATAGCACTAGCGTCTAATGGGGAGGTCTGGCTATATGTAGGCATAGAAACTAAAAGACCAGCACCACTTGGAAGAATATTAAACTTACCATCTTTAACATAATATGCTGGATCTGATGTGGTAGCATATTCCATATCATCGCTATCAGCAACCCTACCTCTTTGACTGGCGGGTATACGACGACACGGTTGATCTATTGTCCCATCATTTCTCAACATATGAAGTACTTTATGCCCTTCAGAAGCGGTGGTACCAGTAGTAACGGGTGTTTCTTCTGCTACACGCTCTAACATATTGCGAGGCATAGCATTGATAACTTCATTAGCTCCCTCTGTGATAAACGTATCTAAAGCAGTTTCGTCACTAAAAGTGCCAACTAAATCTGTTACTTGTGCGCTAAACGTTGCCATTTATTAGTATCTCCTATTATTTCTACTAGCTTTTTTAGCTGCAGCTTTACCTTTTTTAGTATATGGATACTTTTTTACTTTGCCAGATTTCTTTCTTACTGTAGGCATATTAAAATCCCTTCCACCGACTATCGGCTTTATTCATTTTATCAATACTATCTTCATAAGAAATAGTATTAAACTCTACATCCGTTCTTTTCCCGGCTTCAGTTCTCATCCAAGAGTTTGTTGTAAATTTTGGCGCAGAGGCTCTTTTACCGCACTCTCTACAATAGAACCAATTCTCCGGATTCGATTCTTTGCAATGCTGACACTTAGGCATCTTAACCTAAGTAAACTATAATTACTGCAATTGTATAGGGCGAAAGTTGCACAGCAGTCATACTTTGAACCGCACCGCTAGTGCTATCTAGTGACTGCCAGAAATCATTAATTTGTGCCGACAATGTACCAGACGTACCACTGTCTTCTGTTCCAGACGGAACTTGCCCTACTATAATTTTTGTTATCGTGTTATAAGCTGCCATACTATCTCCAATTTTAAAATTTTTAGGATTTTAGGGGCTAAACCTTTATACGAATAGCCCCACAGTATCCAAAACTGTTTACCTTTATCTATTTAGGTAATTAAGCACTAGCAGATTCTACAATAAGAACAGTTCCAATTGCAGTAGCATTGTATCCGCTAAGATGCCAATTGGTACCATCGCATAAGAACGAGAATCTCATTCCTTCTGTCGATTGTGCCACTGAACCATCTACAGTTATTTTTGATAATCCATCAACATCGTCAACCGTACTGTTTGCAGCACCGCAGACAATATAACCGTATATATCGGTTCCATCAGCACCAGTTGATACAGAAAAATCTGCATCGTCATCACAATTAACTGTAAAACAGAAATCATACCATACACCTTCAGAACCTGAAGCTGTTGGCAGAGTTATTGCAACGTTGTTATCTACTGCTGACATATCAACAAGATATAGAGTCCCAGACTCAGCATCCGTTAATGTTCTTGATACAGCAGCGCCATTGTCAATATTCTGTATTGCACGCTTTTTAGTATTATAGCTTCCGCTACTAGAATTTAATGACTTATTATACATTCTTTAACCTCCTTACAGTTCTACTTGATAAAGTGCATGAGATTCTGGAAGTGTAATTTCCAAACCTGCTTCAGTAAGAACCATGTCTTTTCTCAAGTCTTCATCAGAGTTTTGTACGTTAGTTAAAATTGATGTATCGCGATTAATTCCATTACCTACTAATGGCCTGTAAGATACTTTACTCATATCAACCATTGCCATAAAGTTGGCAGAAATACCACGGAATAGCGGTTCTTTGACCAAATGCATTGTACCATGAACGGTTTCAATGGTAAATACTTTATGACCAAAAGCGCCTGCGCGTTCTTCCAACGCCATTCTATATGGGGCTTGGTTAGTAGTTGTAGCAGCACCACTCAAAGCAGCATTAGCATTATGAGCCATACTTGAACTCAAGAATGAACTTGAACCAAGTTTGTTAAAGAAAGAAATTACAGGAAGACCTGCAAGAACTAACTTTTCACTTGCCCCGCCACGAGCTGGATCGAACATTACTTCCATATCTGAAAGCAAACGATCGTACGTCAACTCTGAACTAGCTACACTCCTAAAATACGGTTCGCCAGCCGTGTAACTCATATCGCCAGTACCAAGGATTGCTTTACCATTCTTTAGAATGTGTCCAACAACACCTTCGGTATATTGAATAGAGCTTACACGAGCTCTTTGCCCGAATAGCAATGCTCGCTCAATATCTACTTTATGCTCACGAAGTTTAAGAGCCCAAATGCGCTCCCATTCGTTTGCATAACCGCGATAACGAGTAGCAATTGCCGTATTCGACATTTCAGCTGCGGTTTTAAAGATCTGCGTATAGCCGAAATCATCTTCGATTTCGCTAGACCATACATCAGGTGATCCGCTTCCTTCTTGGAATGAAGTACCAATTACTTGACAATTATCATTGTCAGCTATAATATCTTCACCCGTAATAGCACTATCCCCAGAAGTTACTGTATTAGATATATTAATAATCTTACCAGTAAACGAACTAGATGTGCCTAAGTCAGCAGGAGCACTTTCTACACGGACTAAAGTCTGTGAATAGCCAGCAGCTCCACTAACGGTATTAACGGCAAAAACCATTCCTTTTGTAAGGAAATCAACCGACGCACCGCCAGAAGCTGTTCCACCCGAAGCACTATCAGAATCAACTGTAAACAGATAAGAGCTTCCCGCACTTACGGCAGAACCTCCATTTACGTCAGCAGCTAATTTAAAGTTACGAGTAGTCCAATCAATCTTAGAACGATTTTCTAAGAACCGAAATACAGGATCGTCCGTTGGTACTTTTGCAACTTTTGAAAGATATACAAAAAACGGCGATTCCTCTGGTGCCAATTCGGCAACTCGGTCTGAAAAATCGTATAATCGGCGGCGATCAGGCGCTTGCCCAATACCAGCAGTAGCAGCAGCAGCTGTAATGTCATAACTGGATTTTACTCCACTTGTAACAGCCATGTGTTACCTCCTATTTTTGATTATTTTTAATTAGGGAATTCTCCCCGCTTGCCCAGCTTGCAAAATTCTATCCCAAGCGGAATCCTGTTCGTTCTTCCTTGGTGGTTCGCCACCTTGAAGAATTCCAGCAGTCCGTGGAATGCTTTGAGCTGCCTTAACTGCTTCCATGTTCGGAGAAACGTTATCACTTCCTTTATTATAATATTTACGATACACGTCAATTAACAGATCAATTGGTAACTGATCTCTTGGTGTAGTCGCAAATTCAATAAATTCACTGATATCCTTTTCATCCTGCATGTTGTAGTTACTAGATAACTCATTGCGCAAATTTTGCAACGCAACTTGGCCTTGTATCTGAGACATATGTTGTCCAACAGCCTCGTCTACTAAAGCCTTCTCCTGAGATGTCCTCATCTTATATGAGGCAGACTCAGGCTTGTAATAGGCTTCCCATGGGTCAAAAGATGATTCGTCAACTGCGTTGGGATCATCTTGTTCGCGTATAGTTTCCTGATTGCCTTTCCCCTCTAACTTATCTCTTATTGCCTCAACTACATCAGGTCTTGATTCAAGAACCCTTTGCAGTTCAGACATTGGAGCAAGTTGTTGGTACTCGCCTTGAAGTTTATCGTAATCAGCCTTTTGCTTATCATACATAGACTGAAACTTACGAGTTTCATTTTCCCAGTCAGTTCCATAGTCAATTTCGCTATCGTCGCCTTCTTTAACAATTAAATTAGGCGGCCTTTTATTGCCTTCATTTACTACAGAATCTTGCACGTTTGGCATTTCTGATGCTAATTCAACATCGGGCATAGAAACATCTAAACCCTCCCTTGGATTCGCCCCAGCGTTTGCCTCCGGCGCTTCAACTACACTATTTTGCACTTGTTCTTCCATATAACCTCCTTTTAGATTTCTTCTTTAACTCGCAACACCCGTAGATACCGCGAAGAAGTTAAACCTATGATTATTGTTTATTTTGTGCGCTCCCTCTCTTGGAGGAGCTCCCTTTATTCGCCTTTTGTACAGCTAACGCAGCTTCAGCACGAACATCCGCTTTATCAATCACACCTTCTAGTTGATTAATCTTGACTCTTTCCTTATACTTAGCGTCAGAGGCAATCTCATTCAAATCGGTCTTAAATTTCTCTGTGATAACTTGCTTCTTAGCGTGAACCGCTTCACGGTCTGCCGTTTGCAAATCACCTGTGAGTTCTTTTACTTGACCTTCTAGTTGTTGTATGTATGACTGCATTTTCGCCATCATGCCCTTGCGTTGCAATACACCTTCTTTGTCGTAAATCTCTGTTTTCTTTAAGACTTCGACATCATCTACCAGTCCCAACTTATACGCCTCAAGATACATATTGTATTCAGCTACCTTGTTTGACGGCAATGTTGAGCCCGATATAATACGAACGTCATGCTGACCTAAAGAAATATCATTTTCTATGGTCTGCAGTTCGTTGGACTTATCATCATACAACCTATTGTTAACTGCAAATTCAGTTAAGTCATTATTAGGTTGCACGATTCTAAATGTTTTTTGGAATGTATAATGTCCTTTTGCTATATTATATATACATCTCCCAAGTTGGTTTAAGCTTCCCTCTATATCTTTTAATTTAGAACGACCACGGCTTTCTCCCATTTCCGAAAGCATAGCTGTTCCCCTTACTGTATCGGGAGCTTTTTCCTTGAATCCCTGCATTAATTCAGGAATTCCAAAATTTAAATCTATATAATGTTCCACTCTATCTATTAAATGATAAAATTCTCCGGCGAGTGGTTGTGGAGCTGGGAAATGAGGTTCCCCAAATTCTGGGTTATATTCTAATACCGCATTAGGGTTGGCCCAATCTCTTTCTAATTGACCAACGTCATCAACGCTTCCTTCTGGGACAAGAAGCTTAAGCCCGGCTGATGCCTGAGCATGACTTAAAGTTAAAGAAAAAAGTTTATTGATTAATCTTTGAGAATCTTTAACCTTGTTTACATCTGATTTTGGATAGGGCGTATTTGTCCAAATATTCGGGACTGGTATCACAGGATAAACATCAGTATTGAGGATTTGTTGATAAAGCAAGAACTGCCCCATTGTAGCCGTCATCTGAATACGCGTTTGCATTATTTCAACGGCTTCTACCAATCCCGATTCTATTAAATGCGAATCTTTGTTTACAATTTGCTCAAAGGTTTGCATATCAACAACTTTTTCTTCGCCACTTTGCTTGTTAAAAAGTCTATAATATGGTACTTTAACCTTCTCAAATCTTTCAAGTATTCTATATTTTTCAGACCCAAAGGTATCTGAATCCTTTACCACATCTGGAGTAAACGATCCAGAAGAATTCTTTCTACCCGACGACGGATAATCGTCTTCCTGTGTCATGGTATCTATTTCTGGTAAAGATTCTTCTATTTCTGGGTATAAAGAAATAACCTGATCTTTTGTAAGTACTGTAGATAGAATAATAGAAGACGCATCATCAAAGTATCTATTTCTAGATGCGGGGTCGGCATAAACCCGGAATGGATTTAGGTAGGTAAACTTAACATCGCCCCTGCCAAAATCAGCCTCGGGGTCTATATATACATAAAAATATCCCATCCCAGTTATAGCATAATCGTGAACAGCCTGCTTAAACTGCATGTCGCCATCGGAAATATCCCAACAATATTCTAATATTGTTTTCCAAACTTCGGCAAGTTTATTGTCCGAATCCTCTCTCCCGATAGCAGAAAACTTTGGATTCCTTGAGGTAAGTAAAGACTTGAGTTTATCGACAGCAGCATAGACTCTGTCAATAATAAAATCACCCTGCCCAACAGCACTCAAAGCGTCAGACTCTTCTTGAGTATAATGGTTTCCTAGGACAAAATCAACGGCATCTCTTGCCTCGATATCCCACTCTGACCGAGCATCACGCCATCTTTTCCACAAATCTAAATTCTTTTGTGCCTCATCTACCTGCGCAAAATCTTGTTCACTAGCGATATTAAATCCCCCGAATACGTAAAGTTAACTTATATTATATAATATAAGCGTAAAACATGCCTTTGTCAAGTCTTTTTTTTATTTTTTTTAAATTCTTTGACCAGTAATCCAACTTCTCATTATCTTTCTACCTAAAAATTCTTTTTTCTCTTCAATCGTTTCCTCAAAATTCTCAGCATCAAATTTAACACTCAAGGGAGCTCTTGCGTTTATTACCGAATACCAAAGCCCATCAAGTATATCATCGTTCTTTGCTTTTGGGAAATGAAACATTTCATCAACTAAGTCACTATGTTGTTTCTTTATATAAAGCTTTCCCCTGTTTACTATTGGACAAAGAAGAGATTCTAATCTATCTTCTTTCTTAATACCAGAAGGCGGTCTAACACCACGGGCTATCCCGGGAGCCATCTTTCTATCCTTGCCAGATAACTCATTCACAGCATCTCGGATTATTCCCTGTGCTCCAACATGTTCTACGTTTGCCCTTCTCATTGGTTGGTATTCTTTTGCATATTGAAATATCTTTCTTGGCATATCATAAAGCGGAATATGCTCTCGGAAAATATCTATCACATAAATATTTTTATCACTATCAATGCCAGAAACAACAATAACCTGATAATCATGTTTGGCGGAAGATTCGTAAGCCAAATCGACACCCATATATACATTGACAGGAATAGCATCTTTTTTTGTAATAATATAGGCTTGATTATTCTTACCTTTAAACTGTCCATCAAAATAATTAATCTTATCTATTTTAAATTTTGCACTTTCTAAATCTCTGGCATCATTCATATACTCTTGGGCAAACTTATGAAGCTGACCAACATACTCATAATCTTTTCTTATACTTGCTATCTTTTCCTTTGGGAAATAAGAAGGCCACAATGGCTTATCATTCTCTATTACCCTGTGAAATACCATTTCCCAAGTATAGTCTTCTTTGTTTTCCTTTGCTTGGAGATAGCCATCATATATTCCCTGCAAAGCAGAATCGTAGTGGACGATTGTTCCTATAAGCCATATAGAGCCCTCGTTTCCCTTGGACTCTTCGAGCGCCGGATAAACTGTAGACATAAGCCATTCCTTAATCTCCTTGCGCCTTTCCGGTGTTTTAGTATTCAATTCAGACTCAAAATCATCAAGAATAATTTTTGTATAACGAAGACCGAGCTCTGATCTACCACGAAGTCTTTGGCTTGTCCCTTTGGCTATGATTCTATCACCCTTAGAAGTAGTGATTTCTTTTTCAGTCCATTTATTACCAGCCATATCTCCAAAATAATAATTTAATGCAGAATTAAATTCTATATGGCTTTTAATATACTTAAGATGGTCAACTGCCTGTCCCTGTTCTTCTGATACCCAAGCTGCAAATTCGTTTTTACCTTTTGGATTAAAACATATTCTATGCAGTAGGGCAGCTTTAGCCAAAGTAGATTTAGTATGACCGCGAGGCAATACAAGACAAAGCCTTCTTATAGTATTATCTAAAAACAATCCTCCAACTTCATGGTGAAACGGAGCCGGCTTTGACTTCATAAAGTCATCCGGAAGAAAAAGCTGGCCAAACGCAATCAGATCTTTCGAGGCCATGTTGAGTACACGCTCTTTTTCATTTAGATCATTTGGAATTATATTAAACTTTTCTATCGTACCAATCTCCATTTGGAATCTCTTCAAAAATATCTACCATATCAAGAAGTTTCTGACCAGCAACATACACCCAAGTTCTTTCCCGCTCTCCAGAATCAAGATCAACATCAACTTCCACCCTGTCGTACAATCCCGTCATAACGCCTTCGTATAAATCATACTGTGCTAAATCCTCGCTAGTTACATCATGAACCTCAACAACCGTTCCCTTACCTTTGTAATCCTGTATCATGGCAGGAAACTTTTGATGGCCGGGATAAACAAGTGAAGTATTGTTTACTCTACCAGTATTCTCATTACCATTTCTAAGTGTTCCGTATACAGCTAGTTTCATTTCTAGACCACGTCCCACTCTTTTTCACGCATACCGTTTTTCTTGCTACTTTGCACGGCATTCTTTTTGGCCTTTCTCTTGCTCTTTAGTTCCATTGACTTCACAAAAAAACTCTCTGGAGGGTCAATTTCACCGATAACTTTTTGAACAAGATTTTCAGCAACCTTATTGTTTATCACATAATCTTCCAAAGCACCTTTTAATTTACTTTCTTTTAAATCATTATGTACTTTTAATACTAAATCAAATTTAACTGTTTTCATTTATTTTTTCTCTTTTTATATGCATAATTTTTTTCAGAATCATATTCGTAATCATCATAATTTCCACCAGTCCTATCAATAGCTCTTTGTTCTGGAGTCATCAAACCCCTTTGGATACCCTCAAAGGTTGGAGTTCCATCACTATTAAGATGACCTCGCTTTACCAAAATATTCTTAGCAAAAATTTTTGCACTTTCATAATTAATACTACGACTACTATATATTTGCGATGTTAATCTTTCCCATATAGGAGATAGTTCATCTTTCTTTTCATTTGGCATACTAAGACTCTCCATAATTAAATATTAATCCCGGCATTTTTATTTCAAAGTTTTCATCATAAGATGAAAAGCATTCACAGCACTCTACAGAAAAATAATCTTCTGAGACGTTGTACCATATAGATGTATGCTCCCACATTGAGAACCCACATATTATACAATCTTTATTTCTCGACTTCTCTCGAAGCTTCGATGAGTTTTTTTGAATTTCCGCCTTGGATAGCATCTAGTTGCTCCTTTGTAAATCCTTGAAATAACGTAACAGATTCAGTTCGCTTGTCAGTCTCCATCATGCCGCTTATTTGCATTAGTGTTTTAATGGCTTGTATCTTATCTTTATCTTGAGCGCTTCTATTATCTATAACAGATTTCATTTTCTCAAGTAAATACAATGGAGTTATCTCAGCTTCATGTAAAACCTTGTCTACTTCTTCTCTGATCAAATTCTTAACCCTTTCGGTACTTAATAAAATTTTACCTTGGTAATCTGCATACTTTTCATTATTGGTTGGGTATGCCTTAATAAATGCCTCGGAGATGCCATCACCCTGTGCAACATACTTAGCAAACAAGAATTCCCTTCTAGTGGGTTTCTTTCTATGTATCTTTTGTTGGTACAGAGAAGTTTCGTCAGACCCGAAAGAGTACATGTTCTTTCTAAAGTCTCCTTCCATCTTCACTCCATCTCTGCAAATAAAAGAGCCAATAGCTGTCCTAACATAGTAATTACACACGCCCGTAGACTGACTGTTTCTAAGCTCACCCCGCTTTAGAACTTGACAGACCTTTCCGTCGTCAGTCGTTACCCAGCTACCTTCGGTGCCATCCCTCCAATTGCGAGTTAAATCATTATTAGGACAGTATTGGCGAAACTCCTTCTCGCTTTCATATACTACATGCTCAATCTTTTTTATTTTACGAACAAGCATATATTATAATATAATCCTTAAATACACTTTTGTCAAGTATTACCTCGCAATACTCCTTAATTCCGTTGAACCAGTGCTTATACTAGATTTGCTTCTTATGAACGGTGAATGACATCCTCCGCACCTGTAAACAGGAAATTCATTAGAGCTTGTAAAGTATGTAGCATCGGATGGTTTAATATTCTTGCTTCCACATGAAGGGCAAACACTAGTATCCATCAATACTCCAAGATTTGGATGATTCTTGATATATGGCCTCAGTTTAAGATAAAGCTGTTCCAAGCCCACGACATCACCTTTGTTGTATTTAAGCATTTCAGCTAATCTTTCTTTATTACCATTCATGCAATCAATCCACAATTGAAACTCAGTCTTCAGTTTCTCCGAAAGCCCAAATGTCTTAGTAAGGAAATCTTGCTTATTAGAACTAAATGCAAATTCCTTTCTTGCAATCTTAAGAGTGTCTATTGATTTATATGGAGATGGTGGATTCATATCATTAAGTATGAATCTTGCGTTAAGCTTCCTTATGTCAAACCGATCGCCGTTGTGAGCAATTACAATATCAGCTTCATCAATCAGCTTCCACACAGAATCCAATATTCTTTTATCATCCCTAGCAACCGCTTCCTCTGGAGTAAGAACGTCAGATAAGATATTTTCGTCATAAAGCCATTTGGCAGCCCAAGAGAGTACATACCAAAATTTTTGACCACCAGACTTATCTCTTACAATATTGGTGTGCGGAACATATTGCTTTCCAAAATCCCACACCCATACAGGCATAGGAGTTGTTTCTATATCAAAAATCAATATCCTAGGAAGAAGGCCAGTATTAGTTACATCGGTGGGCCTAGACCATCCCATAGATTCTATTTTGCGAGTAACGGATTTATATGTACGCATAAATCCAGAAGCGTCCAATTCAAAACAAATGTCTTTAACGCTTTTCATCGTTCTTGTGTACTGACTTATTATATTCATTTCAGCTTTAGTCCACTTCATACTCTTTTTCTCCCTTGATTGATTAAAAACCAACTTACTCTAAGAATCAATTTTAAGAATAATGATTCTACATAAAGAAACAGTGTTTTCATTTTCCCCAAACTTTCTCCGCAACTAACTGCGCAATAACTCCATACACGGATAAATCCTTAAAAGCATCCATATATGTTTCATCTTCCACAGCATTCTCGCCACGATGTTTTACAATGATATTCTTCAGCCTGTTCACTTTGTCATTCATTCTAATCACCAAGGCAGTCAGCGCAAACATTCTGTCTTCATCATTATCTAGATCACCGCCAAGCGTTATATTGCCACAACCGTAATCATATTGCTTTCGGCAAAACAGATCATATTGTTCTTTGGTTATATCTGAGAATCTTTCCATCATCACAGGATAGCCAGATTCAATAATCTTAACTATCTCCCCGTTTTTCGCCACAAGTACTCTCCTACACCTAATTGATGAAAACCGTTAGCAAGGGTTTCTATAAGCCCCTCATCGTGGGCGCAGCCGGTATTTACAAGAATTGCATGAATTACTTCGTGTAAGAAAGTTTCATTCCTTCTTGACGTAACAAGCTTCTCATCTAAGAAAATTTCACAAGTACGCGGATTGTTCATCCCGAACAAATACTTATTCCCATCACCGCTTTTTTCGCCATCCATGAATTTTACTTTATATTCGTGACCGCCAATATCTATTTTTCGCATTCTTTCTCCTTTTCTTCTTTTCTCATTGAGCCCCAAGCTGGGACAGTACAAGGCATTACTTCTGCCCTGATAGGTCTTTGTTTGTTCTTTACTTCGTTTATTACACTTTCCATTCGTTTTATCTGTTTTGGTGTAACGTTTTTATTGTATGCCATAATTAAATTCCGCAATAACCTTCTTCGCACATAAAAAGTTCCTCTTGATCCTCTTGAAGATATGCATCTTCAATTGGTTTCCTAGAGGCATGCAAATAAAGTCTATCGCTTATTCCTTTCTTAGTTAAATCACGTATCTTACTATCAACCTTCAAAACTTTTTTCCACTCTTCTGGATAATTTGATTTTATATCTTTCCATTGCGCATTGCTATGATATGGGCAAAATACACAAGATGATTTTTTTACATCAATAAATCCTTTTTCTTCTAAATATAATCTACAATCATTTCTTGTTATTTTTTTATCTATCAATGGGTATTTGTATGTGATGCGATGAAAAGTAGATAACTTCATTCTCTGAATTTCGTCTAATGATATTCCCAGCCACATTTCCACTGGACTCATTTTTTGATATTTTCTAAGATTTTGAAGTTTTCTTACCTCTTTTATGACTACATCAATTTTATACTCACCTGTGCATTGTCTTCTTATCATTCCTCCGCTTTCAGTAAAAGCCGGAATTGATGCCCACCTTGCCCCGTATGAATTCAAACCTTCTACAATGTTGCTATATAATGATTTTGTTTTTTTGACAAGTTTTATACCGTTATTCTTTTTTTGCCACTTACTAAGCTCGTCCCATAATTCATATGTATCAGGAAGTTCCGCACCCGGGTCTGCGAATATAGCATAATCAGCTCTATCTATTTCACCAAGTGAACTCATAAGATACATGGCAGTTGATTGGATTCCAAGCCCTAGACTAATTATTTTCATTCATCCCCGGTATTACTATGTTATCAAAATAATCACATCCCTTTTCTACCGCACAGTCTTTATCTGCCTTGTCCTTATCAAGAACAAATCTCAAAACACCGTCTTCACGATACATCATTGCGCCTAAACACTTACCACCGTTCCAATTAGCACAATGTCGCCTAGCATCCTGTTTATTACTCTTTTTCATGAAAGAATATAAAACACCCTAAAATATAAACCAAGAGAAATCTTTTTTAAAATAATGCTTGACAAATAGTACTTTAAGCCTTATATTGTTAGTACGTAGTAAGCTTGGTCTAATATATATATATATATATATATAAAAGAAAGAAATATATTACTAACGTAATATTAAAAGAAAGAAAGGAAAATGACATGAATGGCAAAGGCGATAGAAATAGAGTATCTAATTTTACCCAATATACAAAAAATTATACAAAAATTTTTAAAGATTGGATCGAAAACCGCACTCCTGTCCCAAATTATAAAAAAAAGAAAAACGTTGAAAAATCTAAAAAATAAGCTGTGTGCTAGGGTATGTACCAAGAATTCATAAAAACGCCGTAAAAACACCAAATTCAGCGTTAAACCGCTATATCTATATCTGACTTGTAATATATTATACTAATAACTATACAGATTGTATTAAACTACAAAAATTGGACTACATTGTGTGCTAGTCTTTCTCGGCGAAAAGGGCATCCCCGCCTCCCTAAATTGGAAAAATTAGATTAAGTTGAAAAAAGTAGATTTGAATTGAAATTATATTTTAGGTAAAAAAAAAGCCCCTAAATTAATAGGGGCTTTTAATCTAAGGATTAGAAATAAATTCTAATTCTTATCTAACATCCTACCTTTTTTGTAAGGTATAACATTCACTTTCTTAGATGTTGGTGTTTTGATATACACACCAATTTCTAACAATGTACCATCACTACATTCAACCGCACCACCTAATCGACTAAGAATAGTCTTAATCGCATCGTAGATTTTTTGGGCGAATTTAGGAAGTTTCATGTAGTTTAGATTCTTCCTTACTTTCACCTTCAAACCCATAGGAAAAATAGCCGTGTTCATTTCGTCTATTGTATAGGCTTCTACTTCCCGTTTGTAGGTTTCTACTTGTTTAGGTGTAGCCTTTAGGTTAAATGTGCTATAAGCACCGACTAGGGTTTTTACGCAACCTTCGAAATGGTAGCTTGCTAGTCCTTTCTTTTTTGTGGTCATTTTGACCCCTTTCTTTTTATTATGAATTTTGCGTGCCATACGCTAATTCGATAAAAGAAATTACATTATATAATGTTTCCATCCTATTTATTTATTCGCCCATATCTTATGAACCTATCCTTTGACCTTGCCCCATGCAACATTCTACCAATTTTTAATTTATTAGAACCTTTTTATCAGGATAGATAGTAATAGAGCGTTGTTCCGATCGTAACAACAACAACAACCTAATAATTTCATAATTAAGAGATATATTTTTTTATTAGATAGTAATTTAATCTAATATTTATTTTTTAAAAAGTTCTTGGAATTGTCATATTTTATTCGTAAATTCTATCAAATGAAAGATGTACCCAGAATTAACGTAAAAAAGGAGATTATTTAAATGTCTAATAATTTAATTAGTCTAACAAAAAAGCGTATATCTACAATGGAAAAGGAATTAGAGAAAGAACGCCACAAGTTAGATAACTTAATAAAATCTACTAAAAGCAAAGGTCTAAAGCCAATTCATTTTGAGATAGAAAATACGCCTGATGGTTGGAATCTTACCTTTCCAAGCGGTGTCGAGAATAACAATCTACCATCTCTTAAGGTATGTTTGCTAATAATAGAACCATTCTATAGAAAGTGTCAATTCAGAAACCAATGCTTCGAGCTTTATGACCGAAATACTAAAACACTTTTTCAAGACTATCGTGTTTATACGGAGTGGGCGGAAAAAGCTGATGGTGAAATAGTAAATATGGGCAAAAAAGCGGAGAAGGATTCCAAAAAGCTGATAAAAGAAGTCAAGAGAAATAGATTATCTAATACCGACAAAGTTCAGAAGAATGTCAAAAAGATAGATACACGAATTTTTGATAGAAACTATTAATTAACCTAATAAATATAATGGGAGAAGATGATGGAAAAAATAACACATAGTGATTTAAATAAACTTAGAGAAACATTTGTTTGTAACTTTGAAATTATTCGAGAGCGAAAAGTTACAAAAGAAGAATATAAATTAATAAGTGAAGCATTGGTAAGCACTTTTAAAAATTATAATCGAGGATTAAAACCACTTTAGGAGAATAATCAATGGCACACGATAAAAAGTATGACTGGAAAAACTATAGAGATAAAAAAGGTTTTCCCTATTCGGGTACAAAAGACCCTCTTTACATAAAAGAGAGAAGGGAATTATTTCTTGAGAATGGTAATGGTTGGTGGATAAAACCACCTGAAACAGATTTATACAAAAATATTAATAGAAGAAAGAAACTCGCA
>Ga0080013_1003225_pt1 | contig 17580 bp, 15 predicted proteins | sample ETNvirenome_6_85_FD_69236 | JGI IMG/M metagenome (GOLD analysis project Ga0080013, IMG submission 69236) | Marine viral communities from the Pacific Ocean - ETNP_6_85 (SPADES assembly) (version 2) | ecosystem: Environmental > Aquatic > Marine > Oceanic | place: Pacific Ocean | collected 2013-06-19 | reverse complement strand
CATGGGTTCAACCTTTAATTTCTGGACCGGTTCATACCCTTGACCTTTAGCAAGGATAGCATAATCGCTAGCCTTGTTGTCTTCGTTACGACCAAAAGCAACAGTAACCTCATTTTTTATAAGATCACCTAGGCCGTTGTCTCGAAGCCATTTAAATGCTCCTTCTCGTTTTGCAACAAGAATCGAAGCACCGTAGACAGGTTTAACTTCAACTGAAGTTCCGTCTGCGAGTTTTAATGTGGAGATGTTCATTTCCTGCATCATTGTAGGAATGATTTCTCCTGAAACTAATTCCACTTTTCTTTTAAGTTCTTTTAGTTCCTTTTCTTTATTAGCTAACTCGTCTTCTAGTTGTGTTAGCTTAACAACTTGATCAGATAATTTATCAGATTCATTTACTGAATCCAATGATTTTCTCTGATCCTCTTCATAATTAATATCACTCATTTATTTCTCCTTTCTCATGTAGATTAATATTAATGGAATAATATTTTCTTTCTTGCTTATCCCATTTTAATAACTGATATTTTCCGTTAGTTATGTCTGAAACTATAGAACAGGCTACCCCAATAATAGCAGGATCTCCCGTCAATAATAAAAAATCCCTAGGTCTGTAACTTTGTAAACCTTTCCTTAGTTTAAAAATCAAAGGACCGGGAGAAAAAATAATTTGAGAAAGCTCCGGTAAAAGAAATTTAAATGTTCCAAATTCCGCTGCTCCCATAATATTTATCTTAGGTCTACCTTCACGCGTGCCTGTAATTTCTTGAATAACATACACTATAGGTCTCCCTTCTTTCATTACTTGATAATCTATACTTTCTAACATTGACAAACACTATAGGATATTATATAAATAAGTCAAGAAAGAAAAATGAATTATAAATTTAAGACGAAGCCATATAATCATCAGGTGAAAGCTTTGAAGCTTTCCTGGGAAAAATCTTATTTTGCCTATTTTATGGAAATGGGGACAGGTAAATCTAAAGTGCTTCTGGATAATATAGCTATGCTCTACGATCAAGGAAAAATAGATGGAGCTTTAATTATAGCTCCCAAAGGAGTAGTCGGAACCTGGTACAACCAAGAAATTCCTACTCATTTACCAGACCATATTGAAAATAAGCCTGTATTGTGGCAAGCCAATATTACTAAGGGTCAATCCAAGAAACTAGGAACCTTGTTCAAAACAGGAGAGGACCTTCATATTTTAATTATGAATGTAGAAGCTTTTTCAACTCCAAAAGGGGTTGATTTTGCAGAGAAATTCTTGAATTGCCATAATACCTTAATGGCGATTGACGAAAGTACGACGATAAAAAATCCTGACGCTAAAAGAACTAAAAATATATGTAAATTAGCTCCTCGTGCTAAATATAGAAGAATCCTAACAGGATCGCCGGTGACTAAGTCTCCATTAGATCTATATAAACAATGTGATTTTTTAGAGCCTGAGCTTTTGGGTCATACTTCTTATTATACTTTTAGAACACGTTACGCAGTCATGAGAACTGCTAATTTTGGAGGACGTTCCGTTCAAATTGTAGTGGGTTACCGCAATTTGAGTGAATTATCCGAAAAATTAAAGCCTTTTTCTTTTAGGGTTTTGAAAGATGATTGTTTGGATCTACCCCCTAAAACTTATATGAAAAGAATTGTTAAATTATCTCCAGAACAAGAAAAGATTTACAAACAAATGAAACATCTAGCGATGGCAGAAATGGAAGGAAAGCATATGACAACAGCCACTGTTTTGACCCAGCTTATGAGACTACAACAAATTAATTGTGGACATTTCACAGCGGATGACGGAAGTATCAAAGATATAAAAAATAATCGAATCACGGAATTACTCGACACCTTAGAAGAAATAAATCGAAAAGTTGTAATTTGGGCACATTACCAGTACGATGTAGAAACAATTGTGAAACATCTTAAAAAAGAGTATGGGGATAACTCTGTGGTAACTTATTATGGTCTAACACCTGCTTCGGAAAGACAGCAAAACATAGAGAAATTTCAAAATGATGATGAATGTAGGTTTTTTGTAGGAACTACACAAACTGGCGGGTATGGTATCACGCTGACGGCTGCCAGTACAATGATTTATTATTCTAATGGTTATGACTTAGAAAAACGCCAACAATCAGAAGCACGTATCGATAGAATTGGTCAACATTTTCCAATGACGTATATTGATCTTATGGTAGAAGATACCGTTGATGAAAGAATCGTTAAAGCACTTAGAAAAAAAGTTAATATCGCCACTAAAATTATGGGGGAAGAATTAAAAGCATGGATTTAAAAGAATATGTTTTACCTACAAATACGTGTATCGGGGGATGGTATATTCCTGCTAATATTTGTGATGGCCTTATCGAAATTTTTAAAGCTCATCCTAAGAATCAATCTGCCGGTGTCGTTGGACCTCCTCCTTTAAAAGTCGATCCTGAACAAAAAGACTCTACCGAAATCGCTATTGATCCAAAGTATAATGATCCTTTATTTATAATATACAGAAAGTATTTAGAGGAAGCGGTTCATAAGTATGAAGATAAATATCCAGAAGTTCAAAATTTTTCTAAATTTGGAATGATTGAATCTCCTCAAATCCAATACTATAAACCAGGGCAAGGATTTAAAATTTGGCATTGTGAAAGAGAAGGCAAAGAGAACCGCTGTTTAGTCTTTATGACTTTTTTAAATACGGTCCCTGAAGCCGGTACCCATTTTAAATATCAAGATCTTACGATACCCGCAGAAAAAGGACTTACCTTAATTTGGCCTCCAGATTTCACCCATACGCACAAAGGTCAAATCACCCAGGACCATGAAAAATATATTTTAACCGGTTGGCTAGGATTTGCTTAATCCTACATTTTCTGGGAGTGTAGTAAAAAGTTGCTTAGAAATTTTTTCGGTTTTTTTACTTTACGTAGCGATCCGTCGACAAGCCCAGGATAGGTTTGTAAGAAGTTTTGCCTGTGTCTGGGTTTTTAATAGCCATCAAGTATGACTTTCTATTACTATTTATTTCTTTCTTATAGCTTACGTGCACCCAGCCCGAGTTAGGCTGCCCAGGTTCCCAGTATTCGAGGATGAGTTGGTCGAACATTAGGTTCTCTTTGATCCAATCACTGACTTCATTATTAGGGACTCCAAAGATCTCGAAGTCCGCTGCTTCCCCCTTACAATGCTGGCTGGATGAGCTGCTCCCTATCCTACGTGATAAAATTTCGTTACGATATCCTGAGGAGATACTCACAGTGTGGTTAAAATGGTCTCTAACGGGCTGTAGGACCCTCTCACAGAGCAATCTGAGGTTCTCTACCTCATCCTCACTAGGGTTATTATCCATACCCATTCTGAGCGCTGTTTGAGACTTGGTCATTTCAGCCAAACTAAAATTTTTAGATAGTTTCATTAAATAGTTTTAATTAACAGATTAATTAATTGAAAAGCAACAGCTCCTACTGTCGCTAAAAGAATCCAATAGATTTTGTCTATCTTAGAGCCCAAGCCTCTAATATCATTATTCATGTGCTTTAAATGATTGGTTTTGATGCTTGCAATATCCTTCTTCAAGCCGGTTACATGGCCATGCAAACTTATAATATGTTCTCTAGTCGTTTTGGGCGTCATAATTTTTTAACCTCGACCGAATATTTGGTCATAGTATGCACGTTTTTGTGTATCTGTCATCTGATTATATGGAATATTTCCAGTTTGATTTGTGACCGCCTGGGGATTTAGACTCGGTAAATTTAAAGCATCCATATTGATATTAGGGAGCATTCCCGGCTCCGAGACGCTAGGCATCATTGGGTTTTCTATGTTAGGAAACTTTCCTATGTTCAAAGGGATCTCAGCCAATTGTGCTTGAATCTCTGCAATGACGGGTCCTGCTGCGTCTAAAGGATTGGATACTCCTATCGCATCTGCATTACGTTGAAATGCCTCTCGAACATTTGCAGAAACATTCATAGGTCTAAAGACATCATTATCAATAGCTCCAAGTTCTACGTTGGAAATATCTACACCGGTATTAAAATCTTCTTCAGAAATTCCTAAGAGTCTGGCTGCATCGATATCTTGTTTAAACTCTTGCTTGACTCCGAACAAAGCTCGGTTCGCATTGATATAAGCATCTACAATTTCTCTTGGTTCTATCGGTCCACCTTTTAAACTTACTCGGGTAAATAAACCCCCTGACTCTCTCACCCCTCTTTTATAATCAGCAACTTTATATTTGATCGATCGACCGGGATCTACTTTAATTGCTCTGAAGCCAAAGAGTCCTCCAAACTCGTCACCGAATTCATAGGTCATGCCCCGCTCATCATATTTCCCTTTAGTTAAAACATCGACGGCTTCAATCGATTGATCCAGTCGTTTAAGTTGAGTCATCGAGAAAGGCATTTGAGCTTTAACAAGATGAGCCATGACCTTACTAGCTTTGGTTCCATCGGTATCTTTATCACTATAAATTTCAACGCCATCTATAGTTCTTCCACCTCTTCCCATGATAGGTAAAACATCCATCGCCGCTTCTGTCCAAATAGCTTCACTGACGAAAGGCTCACCAAATTCTTTCATGGCTACGAACATACCTCTCATAAAATCATCCATCATTCCATCGTTGTCGGTACGTCCATCGGCTACAGAATTAATGACCGATTGAATCGGTCTGGTTAAAGTATCGTATGCATTGGCATGACTATAATCAATGTACTTAAAGTTTCCTTCTTCATCTTTCATAGGAAGAAGGGTAGAATTCTTGGACCATTTCGCAGCGTATCTTCTAATGGCATCTCGTTCGTCGTTCGTCACATCATAGATTCCTTGGAATACTTTAGTCGTTGCATAAGGAATCGCTGCGACTGTAGCTCCAAAGCCAAAGAGTCTTGTGTAACCAATCGTTTCAAAAGGTTTAACAACTTTACCATTTGCTAGGGTAATCGTGGAATTGATTTCGTGTAAAGCTCTTCTTACAATGTTCGTTCCTGTTCTTGCAATTTCTGCAGGGAACGCTACGAAATTTCCGATAGGAAGTCTACGTAAGCTCTTAATAAAATCGGGGACAAAATCATAGTTAGGAATATTGTTCTTTACAATGTCCGCAGCTTCTCTTTCCAACCAGTCTTCGGTGAGTCGTACTGATTTACCCGTAGAATCTGTGAAGTATTTACCTCGAACTAAACCTTGCTTCTCAAAAGCTTTAGCAATTCTAGATTTTTCTATGGCCCAGGAGTAAATTTTCCAGAAGTCATCTTCAGCGGTGTATAGATCCTGACCTACGGATTTTAATTTTGATAAAGGTTTGAGTAAAAGTCTTAAGCCTTTGTCCGAAGTCATCGTCTCTCCGAAGTTAACATCTCTTAAAAGTCTTGATAGATCTCCGAGTCTTACATTAGAATTTACAACCCCCAGTTCTAAAAGCCTTTCATATAATTCATTTTGTTGTCGTGTTCCCTTGAGCCCGGTCTGTAGGGCCGAGTACGCTAATTTTATAGGGTTTTCGAGAGTTTCTTTTCCCCCTATAGTGATAGGTACCTTTCCAACATGAACCGGAAGAATTCCATTGGCTGCGGCAAAGGATGCGGCACTAATAAAATTACGGGCATGAGTAACCGGTGATAGAATGGTTTTAGCAATCTGTGATGTTGCTTTAGGCCAAAGAACTAAACTTTCATACATTCTCATCAATGGTCCACTGCCATCCAGAGATAATGAAGCCTGTTCCAAAGCATCAGCTACCCCATTAGAGGCATACAAAGGTCGACCATCTCTTTGGAAAGGATTAGACGCTCCTGCTTTCGATTCAACGGCTAGTGTTCTAGCTTGGTCCACTCGAATTTGTCTGCTTCCTCCCGCACCCCAAACACCTAGTGCTTCTTCGTTTGATTGAACGAATAAAGGCTTCTTGCCTGTGGCTATGAGGTCGTCATTCTTTTTCATCAGGTCATCAAAGAAAATATTTCTTCGTGCAATGATTGAAAGCTTAGCCATCCCTCCAATCATGGTTTGCATTGGATCGTATTGCTTACCTAAAAGTGTTTCAAAAACTTTTCTTATTTCAGGATCTTTAACATCGCCTATTGAAATTAAAGGACTTCCTCTTTTAGTGGCAGCTTCTTTTAAAACCGTACGGTTTACAAAGAACTTTGGAACTTTAAAGATCGCATCGGTAGGTTTATCCATTCTCATTCCCTTAGGAAGCATGTGTCCTCCCTCCACTAATATATTTGCAACGTGTTGTTCGGCTTGCAAGTCAGTGAGTGTTTCTCCTGCGTCTCGCGCGCTCTTCATGAACACTTGTTTCGTTTCTTCAATCGCTTCAGCAGTGGGTTTGTATCTTAACCATGGAATGATAGATTTATTTTGAAAAATATCATACGTGGCTCCCAAGTAACCTGAAAATTTATTTCCAAAGTATTTTTTAAATTCTGCCAGTTCTTCTGGCTCTAGAGTCCGTCCGAGCTTAGTAAATAAGTCTGACCATCTGGTTCTAATAGCACTTAAATTTCCCAGAATACTTTTGACTTGTTCATCACTTGCTCCGGCCTTCATTAGTTTTTCTCCTACTTCATCTCTTAATTTAGGATTTAAATCTCCAAACTCTGCTTTGAATCCTCCCCTTTTGATGTCAGTATATTTATCTAAAGAATTTTTATTTATTTTTTCTATAAATTGTTCCGCTGTTTCATCCACACCTCCGCGCATTTTATGTAATTCTCTACCCGCAGCGTTTAAGACTCTTCTGTCTGGGAGAGGTACGATTTTAGGGTCCCCAGATAAAAGTAGCTTTTGAATTTCTGCTAACATGGTTTTTCTCTCTGCAGCTGTTTGTTTATTCGCTATAGTTCTCCATGGAGCAAAGATTGCGTCGATGGTTGTGTCTACTTCTCTAGAAGCATTTTTAGCGAGAGCTGCGTCTCCAGCACTGAGCCCCTTAGTGGTTCTTTCCATATCAAAGAAGATAGGATCCTTTCCGCTTCGTGCCCTGAACCCTGAAGCAACCTTATCGATCAATCGATCGAGCTTACTATTCACAACATCTAATTTAGAGTTCCGGAAAGCTACTTTTTTAATTCCTACTCCTAGACCACCTAAAATACCGGTGAACAAAGCTCCTTCTGTTCCGAACTTAACTCTATTTAATAAATCTCTTACGGCATCAGGGTCATCGCCTCTATTAATCTCAGTGGGACCTCCCATTAAATCTCCAAAACTTCCTGCTTTTTCAACGTCGCCAATAAAAACTCCTTCAGCTAAACCTCCGCCTACTGCCCCTGCAAAAAATCGATTGGTCTTACCTTTCGCATTAAGCTCGGCAGCTTTCTTAACTCCTTCTTTAAGTGTAGGGGTATTTAGTTTGAGATACTTACCCGTTTTAGAAGCGAGCATCGCTTGCTTAGCTATTCCACTAGCGACTTTAAACCCAACTCCTCCGGGGATACCAATGTTAACTAAAAGTTCTGTAATTTTTCCTGCGGCTGTGGCTTCTGCTTTCTCATCCCATTCGGTTAGATCGTCAAACCATTTTTCAACTTCAGCGGCTTTACCTGAATCGACTCCAAGATCCAGAAGCGTTGCACCGAGTGAAAATAAACCTTTTGGAATTGCGATAAGACCGGAACCCACACCTGCGAGCATGGATTCAAAAGTACCTACCTTATTATTGGGTCCTGAATCTTGACCTCCATAGACTTCTGCAAAGGACTTGGCCATTTATCCTCCTACCATTCCTGCTTAGGAACGCCATTTCTAACTTCTATTACATCTGTACCTACTTGATAGAAGCCATCATCTTTCGTAGCATCCCCTGTAAGAAGAGCCTGTACTATTTCGACAGGATCCTTATCCTCTTTACCTTTGAGCATTTCTGTAGTGATTACTTCTTTAAATTCTTTGCCTGTTTTGTTGGCCCAAATACGAGTTTGTTTTTCAATATCAGTAGCTGTTAGAGCCGTACTTTTCTTAAGGACTTGTAATGCTTGCAGCTCTTGTCCTAGAGTACTAGCTTGACTTGTAATTCTATTGAATGCTTCTTCAAGAGGGATACCTAATGTATCCGCCATGTCTTGTGCGTTCTTTAAATGAGTTCCTGGTTTCCATTTATATAAATCTTTTTCGATTTCACCTTTAGCCATCATCAGACCTACGGCTTCTCTAATTTGATCTGGTTTATCAAGTCGTTTACTTGTTGCTTGAATGATTGGGTTAATTAAATCTCTTGTAATATTTTTTTTATCTAACGTTCCTCTATCGCTTACAATTTTACTTGCATCGATTAAGGCATCCGCGATCGCTGTCTTCTTGGATCGGTCATAACCCATGATGTCTAAAAGATTATTTAAACGTTTGCCTCTTTGAGCGTCAGCCCATTTTTCTTGCTGAGCTTTTGTTAATGGTTTTAATTCTCCTTTTCCTGCTTTGGAATAATATGCGGCTCCGCTACCTTTGGAAGTTTCTCCGCCACCTGGAAGCGTTACGCCTGTAGGAGGAGGTGGTTCTTTAAAAGTATCTCCAAAAATTTGATCTCTAACTTTTCTTCCAGTCCATTTTGTTGCATCCCATCCTGCACCCAATATATCGGGTACGTTTCTAGGTACACCTAAAGCGGTATATCCTAGACCTAGAGAGGTAAGAGGATTTTCTCTTATGGCCATACCTAATCTTGTAGGGTCTTTTAAAGATTGCCATAGACCCATTTTACCGCTTGTATCCACGCCTGCTCCATAAGGAACTAACTGTCCTCTCGTTGTTCCAGTTCCTCCTAAAGGAATTTTTCCTTTATAATCTCTAAATCTTCCGCTAGGAGACATTATATTTTTTAATCTTCCCCATGCACCCATTTTTCCAGCAGGAAAAGCTCTTCCTGTTTTAAGACCTCTACCCAATTTCATCGCCCATGGAGCTACTCTTGCAATTCCTTGGGCTGCTGATGGTATCCATGTAAAGTGATGTTCCCTGCCTCCTGTTTTAGGAAAAGCTGGGTTTCCTACAAGGGCAGCACCGCCACCTTTATAAGGTTCTCTAATACCATGCATGACTCCCTGTTTAATGGGACCACCCATATTGAACATCGGTCTATTTAAAGTTCTCATAATTATTACCCGAACATTGGTTGTGGGTGGAACATTTTTTGGTACAAACCTCCCACTCCTAAAGCGGTACTTAAAGCTTGCGCACTTGGACTTTGTTGTTGAGGCTCAGCGTATTGGGCTGCTGCCACTCCACCGGTTAATCCTGTAATGCCTTGACCATACTGAGATAATCTTCCGTAAGGTTCATAAGCTGCCGTTTGTGCCGCTTGTTGTTGAGCGGTTAATCTTGCTTGTTCTTGTCCTTGTCTTAAACTTCCAAGCTGACCGAGAGCTCCAACATCTGCTCCGAGGGCTCCTCTTTGAAAGTTAGAAAGACCCATTTGAGCTTGACCTAATCCTAATTGACCTTGAGCAATGGCTTGCTGATTCGCGAAAGCTTGTTGAGCTCCCATTTGTGCTTGACCAAAACCTTGTTGTAATAATCCTGCTTGAAGCAGCGCTCGATTTCGATCACTGCCTGTTTGATATTCTGCTTGTTGAACGCCTTCACGTCCTCCGCCAAAGGCACCCGCTGTTCCTAGTGCCTGAGTTCTTAATTGTTGCTGTCGCATTTGCGCTTGTCTGTCAAATTCTGCTAGGGAGGTATCAATCACATCTTGTTGATACGGAGACATGAAAGGTTGATAAGCTGTTGGACCTGTCAAAGCTCCGAGACCTGCTTGCGCTGTGTCTGCTGCTCCGACATTAGCCTGAGCCGCTGTTAAATAAGGAGTATAAGATCCAACCCCTTGTTGAGCTAAATTAATAGCCGACGTTTGTAAGGGATCTTCTCCGGCAACAAATTGTTGACCGGTAAATTTACTGGTATCAATCGGTACTGAATAAGTTGCCGTTGCCTGTTTGGCATAATCTTTTGCTGTGTCTGCTAAATAATCAGGTAATCCGTTGGCCATTATTCTATCCTCGTTTGTAATTGTTGCATATTATTATACATTCCCTGAGCGCCTTGAGATTCTTCTGAAATCTGTCCGCCCGATTCTAAATGATTCATTACATTTTCCATGACTGCCGCGCCCGCGTCAATGTCCCCGCCGCCTGCATTTCTTACAGCGTCGGCTGTGAATACAAATTCGTTTTTAGAAAGTCTTGCGGGTACATCATCTGCTTTTTCTTCTCCACCGAGTGCTACAAAACCTCCTTCGTTTCTATAATCTTTTTCCATACCACCAAGACTCATGAGTCCGCCTTCCGCTCTTCCTACTCGCACGCCTCCACTTGGATAGTCAAATTGGTTATAACCGGGAGGGGTTGTATAGCCTCGAACATGAGAACCTATGACTCCGCCTTCTTGTGCTCCGATTCTTCCGCCTTGAGCTCTGCCTTCTTGTTCTTTAATCATTTCTACAAAGTCTTCAATGGACATCGGTGTATTACCAGCCTGTATCATGTCTTGAGCATAGTTTGAATACAAATTAGCATAGTAATCTAAACCACCAGCATACCCAATCCTTCCGCCTTGAGCAGCAAATTGAATGTCTTCTTGCATCATTTCTTCTTGAGGCTGTTGTTCCATAGCTGCCTGATAGACAACCATTAATTGTTCTTCATCTAATTCTTCTAATCGTAACTGGAAAATTTCCATTGCTAAAACTTCGAGTTGTTCTCGTGTCGGTTCGCCTTGAACCTCTTCAACATTTTCTTCCATCATTCCTGTTGGAGTTTCAACCATCATGGATTCATCTTCTACAAGTTCTCCACCTTGGTATCCTGCTCTACCACCTTTAGCGTGTTTATATATTAAATCATGATCAGGATCTGGTGCGGTATCAACTAACCATTCATTAAAAGTTGTATCAGGAGAAATTAGTCCATCCTCTAAATCTTGTAAATAATCTTGATATATACCACTACCGTTTTTATACCCAATCCTTCCACCATTAGCTGCCATTTGAGGTTGTCCCTGAGCCATGGGTCCTTGTTGTTGAGCCTGTTGTAAAACGGCCATTTTAAATTGTTGATAAGACATCGTACCCCCTTGGTTACGATACTTTTGATATTCCATTTTTAACATTTGTTCTGCTTGAGCTTCTGCAGGTTGGCCACCATTCGCTAAGCCAACGATTCCTCCATCTTTGGATCCATAGTATCCGGACATAACAGATTCTTCTGGCGGTAAAAAAGCTAAACTTGGATCTCGTGCCTTTGCCATTTTTCTAATGTTAGCGATACTATCAGGTGTAATATCCCATGCTTGTTCTACGATGTCTTCTTCTTCATCGCCTCCCATAAAAGGTAGTAGTGTACCTCCGACACCGGCACCAATCATTGCTGCTTTGCCCGGGTTACCTTTCATCCAGTCCCAGGCACCTGAGAACATGCCACTTTTACCTGAACCTTGAACAGGTGAGTATAAATATTTACCTGCACCTTTTGCAGCGGCTCCAAATGCTTTATTACGCAAAGCTCCTAAACCTGTTTTCCAACCTGAAAGCCCTCTTGCGCCACCCCATAATGAAGGTGCAAAATAAGCACCGGCTCCTAGTAAAGCTGCTTTTCCTAAAGGACTTTTAGCTACTTTTTTAGCTTTCTTTGCTATCTTTTTAACAAAGCTGCCTAATCCATATTGTTGTCTGTGTGGTTTTGTCATAATTTTGCCCTAAATTTTCAACCTACTTTGTTTTACTAAATAAATCAAGCGCCGGCATCAGGACATGGACATCTCTGCGGATGTTTTTTTCCTCTATTCCCTTCGCTTTCCACTCTTCTTCGGTCTTATAGACCTCTCCTGTGTGCTTATGTGTAATCGTCGTTGTCACTTTAGTCGGTTTAATTTCCACTAGGTCGTGACCTCTTTTTTAATGTTTAAATAACTAATCGTGATATCCACCCCATCACTCACCGTGCCTGCGGTCGTATAAGAAAGAACCGTATTCCCTTCCACCACCATCGGGTTGCTTAAGATTTCTACGCTAGCGGCTGTTGATAAAGTTTGAGTGTTAATCACCTGAAACCCATTGTTCGTTATGGTAATCGTGGGTGTATTAGACCCTGACTTATTCGTGACATGTAAGGACTTCACAATATAGGTCTCTGAAATTAAAGGGTTTTGAGTAGCCACTCCATTGATCGTCGTAGTACCAAAAAATTTAATGGGTCCTTCTGCAGAGGTACTCGTGACTCCATACATTTTATACTGATTAATAACTGCCATTATTCAATAAAGAAGGACTGAGCTTCTACCTCTTGTTTAAGTTCTTGTTGAAAAGATGTATTCAATTTATTAATCACGGCGTCCAGATCCCGGACTAGCGATTGAAAAGTTACCGGATCATATTCTTTACTTGCTCGTGTTAAGGCTTGTACAATTTTTGCCATTAAACAAGACTCGCTAGGCCTTGACCTTGTTCAGATCCCTGTGCCATTAATTCAAATTGTTCTAGTGCCATTTTTTCTGCATCTTCGGGAGAGAATCCTTGTTCTATGTATTGAGCAATGAGCATGGATAAAGGGTCTTCTTCGCCTTCTGCCATGGGACCAAAAGGAATCCCTTGATCTTGCATAAATTCGAAAGTAGATAGATCATCGTGTATTTCGTCAGGATCTCCACCGGTTCTTAAACCAATCCTTCCGCCTTGAGCGTTCTGTGTTCTTTTCCATTTATCCCAAGCACTTGCAGCTGCAGCTATTTCGGAAATGCTCATTTGATTAAGAGGTGGAAATCCTTGGTTATCAAGAAATTCAGGATAAGAAACTCCGAATTCATTAATTTGTTGTATTTCCCAATCTGGTTTTCCATTATAACCACCAGGATTAACGACTCGTCCTCGATTGTATCCAATCCTTCCGCCTTGTGCCCATGAATGGTGTCCTCTTCCTGAAGCTGGTGTTGTCGTACCTCTAGCACTTGGTGCACTTCTAGTTCCAGTAAATCCTCCTTGGGTAGTGTACCCAGGGCTATCCCAACCACTTTGCTTTCCTCCTGTATTAACTTGATCGCCTTGAGCTGTAACAACAGGTGGAGTAATTTTAGGACCATAGCCCTGATCTATAAGTCTATCTAAATTCATTTGGCTAATTCTTTTACCTGCTTTTTGTCGCGCTAGCATCTTCGTAACTCTTGCGCGTTGGGCTCGATCATGTCGTGCTGCATCAGAATAATAACCACCCAACGCATTCTGTTCGTCTTGCTCTTCAGCACTTAGCATTTGTCCTGTAGTAGGATCCCATACTTCTCCTTGGGCTCCTCTATATGTAAACTGGTCTTTAAGACCTTTCAAAATTCCTGATACACCAAAGTTTGGTAAACTAAATCGATTATCAATGTTCCCACGATCTATATCTTGCATTCTTAATTGATGTTGCCAGTTAGGATCTAAATCGTTTAAAGGTGTATTAATTTTTTTTATTGGAGGTACAACTCCGCCATCAGGTACGGTACCCATCGGTGATCCCCACCCGTCCACAGTACTACCAGGTAAGGCAGCACCTTCATTTGCATTCCTTGTTAAATCTATATTAAATAAACTTGATCGAGTCGCATTAGGATCTCGTTCTGTAAGATAATTTATCCCTGCTCGAGCAAGAAAAGGAGTGGCTGCCACAGCCCCGGGTATACCCAAAACGGATCTTCCAACAGTACCTAGTGGAGAGGCCGCTATACCTCTAAAAGCATTCAGTGCTTGAGGTGTAAAAATATTTCGATTCATAGCGGTGTTAAAAACACCAGTATTTCCCACATTATGAATTCTACTATTTACAAAGTCTACCATTATCTTCTCCCGTCTGGTTGTATGTCCAGTCTAAATGTTCCCAGCTTCCAGTTCTGTGAAGTGGAAGTGTTCTCTATTTTTAATGCAATCGCCCGTGCTCGAGCGCGCGTATCGACTTTATCAGTGGAACTGGTAATTGTAAAGGGTCCAAGCGAAGAACTAGCAGCACTATTGTTGGGATAATCTCTTAAGAATAAAGTAACGCGAGTGTCTCCAGCCTGGCTAATAAAATCAGGAATAAATCTTCTAATCTTCATTAAATATTCTCCGTCTCCTCTCATATCAGGAGCTCCTAAAAGTTGTCCTTGCGCTGCTCGTTTCTGAGTAATGTCAAAATCTCCTGAAAGAACATTGGAAGTGATGGCAGTTATTACTCCTCCAGCATCTACCTGATCGGTCCCTGTTTCATGCTCATAATAAATTGTAATCCCGTCAGTATTACCTACCACATCAAAGGAAGCATTATCACTGGTTGTGTAATAACAAGCATGAGGTTTTGCAAAAATAGAAGAGTCGGCCCATGCAGTTCGTGCCAGGGTTCCGGTATACCAGATAGGTTTCTTAAGCATGACGGATTCCAGATAATTATAAGTCACCACTCGATCAACGACATTTGAACCATTACTACAATAATACCAGCTTACTTCTCCAAATAGATTATTTAAACCACAGTTAATAAGATTTCTAGAAGTAGTATTAATATCTTCAAAAACATAGTCTTCAACTAAGCAAGGCATCGATTGAAGTGACCCTGAGTACTGAAAGAAACCATTTTCTGACATCCAGAAAGCGGTTCCATCCACTTCCATGCAGGCATTCTTACCAATGAGTCCACAGTTGGTTCCTACGTGTTCAAAAGAAAAGGTAAAAGGTTGACCGACAAAACGCATCAAGAAGATGGCCGCATCGGTCCAGATATACATAGTGTCCCGACCTCGAATCGCTCCCATGATTTTAGAGCCTTGAGCAAGTCTTTGGGTACCTGCGGTGTTGGTCGATGTTGGAATGTAATCACTTGTACTTTCTTGATCCGCAAATCGTATAAACATATCATCTTGAGTACTGGTATCACCAATTGTAGTTTCTGTTCCTAAGAAAATTAAGTGGCGATCAACCGGAGATACTATCATGTGCCTAGAAGCGGTCGGTGCTCCACTAACAACTGTAGCACGATTTGCCGTAGGATTTGAAGCTGCTGCATCCCATTCAAAACATTTACCATTATAAATAAGAGCCATTAATTTTGTTCCATAGTTATCCAGAACCCAAAGCCCTGGTTCAATGGTAAAGTCAGCTGAAGATGCTTCACCCCAGGCAACATAGTCTGAAATATTGGTTACATCATCCCCGGAACTATGAGTAGAGGGTGAGCTAGAACTGGATTGTGCTGTGGTTCCATTAACTCCTCTAGCTCCTCCGCTTAAAATTCCTGTGGCTGTGTCATTATCCGCAAAAGAAATATCCTCTGTCCCTACTCTAATTTCTCCTGAAGTAGGAAAAGCAGTTGAGTCGGCAAGAGTAATTGATGTTGTGCTTGTATCTGCAATGTTAGCACCTAAGGTAGTAGTCGCTGGACCCGAAGCCGCACCCGACCAATTTCCTGTTCCAAAACCATAACCACCAACTTCTTGAGCAGGTCCTACGCTTTCATAACACAATGCTGAAGCTGAACCTGAATTACTTAATTCAGTTGCTGATTCCGCCGTTGCCATAGTAATAGTAATTGTCAGTGAAGTAGGCGCTGACGTCACCATAAATAGAATATCTTCAAAGGAGGCATCGGTATAAGTTGATCCAACCGCCGTGACTCCACTAACAGCATCAAATTTAACAATGTCATCATCCACTAACCCGTGTGGACTTGGAAAAGTAACTGTGACCGTCTTCTCAGTATCGGTACTTGTGAAATCACAACCAGTTATTGTGGTTCGAAGAGGATGAATATCCGTATATTGTCCACCTGAATAGACGTATAAAATTCTATTAGTGCCGATCGCTGCATATTTAATACCAGCATTATCGTCCCAATGATGAAGGGCTCTAGAAACACCTGTTAATTTATCTGCTCCTAACTGGTCCCAACCTCCAATTTTTTCAGGGGTGCCATATCTAAAACGTACATTGTCCCCTCCAGTCCACTGTCCTTCAGCACCGGTAGCAGTCACTTGCTTGTTAAATCCTGGTAAAAAGCTTACTTTTTGTAACATAGAAAATTCCGTTTCTATTACAAATATACTAGATTTTAGTGGATATCAACTCCTTACACCAAATAATTGAGTGTAACTAATTCGGCTGTGTTCAAATCCTTTTTTCATGGATACCCCTCTACTCGCATGGAAATAACAACTATTAAAAAAGATAGCTCGATTATTTTTATAAGTAACTACGACAGGTTTTATATTGTTAACTTCAATATACTGAGTGATTTTATCATTATCTCCGTTCCAATCTTTTTCCGTCCAGTCAGAAGGAGGTTTTATTTTATATATATCTAATCCATTTTTTGATTTATTACGAACGGACTGATCATCAGAAACCCATGTATTTAAAGTAATGAGGGAAGGGTCACTATGGAGTCGAGCTCCTGTCTTTCCTTCATCATAAAGAAAGCTCCATGCTTTTTGAAATTCTGGGAGGTCTATTTTTTGTTTTAATTCTTTAACAATGAGTTCGGTGATACGATCTTGGTCCTTTGGATAATTAATGGCATGGTAATTATCATATTTTTTATCAAAATATTTTCCATATAAGACTCGATATTTTAATATCTTTAAACACTCCGGTTTAAAAAAATTATCCCACACCGTAATATCCTCAGGATTAATCTTCCAACTCTTTCTTTTATTCAAAACTTCTTTCATTTTTTCCTATCATTAATTAATTGTTATATTTTTTATAGAAAAGTTAGCCGCCATCGATACGCGTGTGCCTTTGGCTTTAAAAGGAGCTACATAATGATAAACCGTTTTCGGAAAAATAAAGAACTCTCCAGTTCGGGGCCTATGTTGATTAAACGTTACGAAGTTGGGTTGCTCGGGACCGATTAAAAAACAAATCCCACCCGGCCCTACTCCGGTGCCTTTAAATGATTCTTGTTCCTTGATTAAAGATTTAGGAACATCTAAATACAGAACGCTTGACCACTGACAATTCTTATGAACATGGAGAGGATTGGAGTCCCCCGCTCTCATAAAATTTACCCAGAGATCATCTACATCGATGTGAAACTTTTTATCCGTTTGTAAGGAATAGAAATGTTTAAAAGCACTAACAAACCCTTCTAAATAAGGTTCAATAATTCGCATGAATTCCAGACGTTCTTGCTCCACGATGCCGTGTTGTTCTTTAATATCGCCTGCGAGATTGTGATTATAATATTGTTTTTTATTAGAAATTTTGCGTAATTTTTTAACGTCTTCTGGATTCACGATACAATGATACAGAAGTGGTCCCCAATAATAAAACTTCCATGGTCTTTCGTTATGTTTCATTGTCCGTATTTTCCAAATTGTTTATAACTCATTTTCGAGGTCGGGACACGATGTATATCTGACTTGAGTAAAATTAAACGAAACAGATACCCTCCATCCTTTTTCTCCTTTTTCTTTGGATTCATTCATTTCTACGCCGTGGGGTAACCAGGCGGGGAACATAATTATTTGTCCTTCCTGTGCAGGATAAAGAACCATACGCCATAAAGCTTTGGGTAGACCTTTATGTCGTCTGGGTAGCATTATATTAGGACCAGGACGAGGATCTTC
>Ga0080013_1003224_pt1 | contig 17581 bp, 18 predicted proteins | sample ETNvirenome_6_85_FD_69236 | JGI IMG/M metagenome (GOLD analysis project Ga0080013, IMG submission 69236) | Marine viral communities from the Pacific Ocean - ETNP_6_85 (SPADES assembly) (version 2) | ecosystem: Environmental > Aquatic > Marine > Oceanic | place: Pacific Ocean | collected 2013-06-19 | reverse complement strand
TTTCTATTTTATCTACCTTTTCCTCATAAGTCAAAGTTTTTTTATCTAAAACCTTGAAGAACGAAGTAAGTATAGATAATATAGAATTAAGCCATCCCATTACTCGGCTGGTTTATCTTCAGCAGGAGCAGCTTTTGCTGCTTCTGATGTGATACCTTTTCTAAGGAAAATAGCCATTAGTGATGCAAACAAAGCAGAAATCGTTGTTTGCATGTCTACCTCTCCAGCGAAATATGCGCCGAGAGCCGTTAAAACCGCTGCACCAGCGGTAAAATAAGTCTTTTTGCCTGAAAGTGCTTTCATACGAAAAGTATTACACTATTTTTTAGTCTTTAAACCGCCCTAGTTGAAGCCGAATAGATAAAATCAGCCCTGACTCCGGAAAACAGATTCTCACTAAAAGCAACAGTGGGGACTCCGGTACCGGCTAAAGCATTAGACAAAGAGTATCTCGCAGGAGTTTGGACTACGCCTCCTATATAGCATTGAATTTGCTGATTTTGTTCAAGAGTCGCCCCCCCCGAAACTACTCCGTCTATATCGTATATAGTGGAAACCCCAGTAAGAAGCATTTCGGAAACTCCAGTAGCGGTTGTATACCCTGTTTCATGTACTGAGTTTATTACCGTTTGAAAGATTCCCGTCTCACTAGATTTGACCAGCTTGTCCCCAGTAACATGAGCTTCGTAATTAAAATCAAAACCGCCAGTGTAAAAGTCTATTGAGTCCTGTCCGGATATAGTCTCGTTGAAAAGAAAACTAGCGTCTTCTTTTGTGCCTCGGTCTATTTGTATACCCCCGGACTGAAGAGTTATCCCGGCCCCGCTTTCTCCGCTATTAAGGATTATTAAATTATCCTTGATTGTGGAATCTACTGTATTGAGGGTAGTTTGGGTACCTGTAACCAGAAGGTTATTTATGGTTACTAATTCATTAAAGGTGGTTGGGTCATAGAAGACCTTTGCTCCGGAAATATTTTGACCTTGGTGGTTGTCTATTAAATTCCCGGTCATAGTCTCCAAAACCACTCCGGTTGCAGTAACTTGCTTCCAAGCTCCTGTTACTTTAACGTATAAATTTTGCGAAGTAAGCGAGCTTCCTGAAGTAAAGAGAACTGCCCCGTCTGCAACATCCAAGGGGAAACCTGAGGGTAGACCAGTTGGCCCTAAAAACCTGTCTCCTGCATATCTTTTTGACGATTCGTAAGGCATATCAAGTATGGCTTATTTCTATTTCGTAATAAGCCCCTCCGTTAAAAATATTCGCGACCGAATCAAAGACTACGTCTATAGTATGCTCTCCGGCGCTCACACTTTCTAAAGTATGAGTATATTCGTACGGACTAGAATAGTCTGGGGTAATCATATCTGATCCGCCATCGTAAAAATAACTTTGATCCTGAGTCCATAGCTCGCCATACGGATTTATAATAGTGTCGGACTCAAGCCATCTAGAATAACCGTATCCAACAGGGTATTCGCTTTCTTCAATATATCCCAGTCCTTCAACCGGATGACTCGAGCTTCCAACTCCTTCATAGTTTTTAATTGTTGCACCATCGTCCTCATGCAAAGAAGTTCCTTTGTATTCAAATATTCTCACCGGACCTTTAAACTGGTAAGCGTACTCTAAATCCCAAAAAAAGTTATAAAAATAGTTTAAAACTGGGGCTACGCATTTTATTTTCTCCTCATCATCAAGAAAAATCGTACAAGACTGAACATCTCCCGGTTGAGCATACATTGATTCATCCTCTGGGTTTATGTTGAGGTCATTTTTCTCTCGTATAATTAAGTCTGGAGTTATTGCATACAGCCCCCGTTTCTCTTGAAATCCGGGGACTTCGTCGAAAAAAAAGTATTGTCGATCAACCACTCGACCCTGTGTGCCTTCTGAGAATTGGTCGTGATAATCTGTTCCTAGTCCTTTTATTTTTATAGTTAGATCTTTTGCAGATCCTAATGTAAATTTCAACCTCGCTTTAGCTTTTTGCCTATAGGAAAAACTTAATAAGTGCTGATTACCTTCAACAACTTCCTGCGCCCCGTTAAAGCCCCACGTTGCAAACTTGTTTATAGTGCCGTTTAGCGCGCCCCAATAACCATGACCATCTATAGCTAGCTTTTCTGTTGTCGCGGGACCTTCTGATAATTCAAATAGTTTTTGAGTTACGTCTTTCTCAAAATAACAAGTTATAGTGGCGGTTTTACAGTCTGCGCCTAAGGTTATCGTAACTGGGTTAGTTTTATGAAGGCTTTGATTCACTCCGCCGTAACTAAAAGCCGGTCGCTGCATCCAAATATATAACCAGTGATCCAGTATGAAATCCTGAGGAGCAACACTACCGTCGAGTTCCTCCCAGAATTCCTCCCATCCTTTCCAACTGGCGATTTCGCTGACCCATTCTTTTGTAGCATAGACAACACCGTTCGGGCTAGTGTTTCTGTCGTATATGTTATCTACTATAGTCCCGTCACTATTTTCAATAAGCGTTTTTCCTCCGTCTGCTCTGTTTAGATGAGCAAGAGGAAGGCCTGCTTTAATGTCATTATCTTTACCGTATTTGATATCGCTTAAAGAATTAAAAGAATAGTCTTTGTAAAGACCCACTCCGGCAAGCCCTTCAGCGTCTGGAGTTGTTGCTATACTTAATTTATAACTGTTGTCATCTACGCTTAACGTAGTAACGTTAATAAGCTCATAGCATGAGTCTCCTTCAACGGGCTCCTCGGTAAACCCGGGCCTCCAAAAAGCTGTAGGGAATAACTGCATTATCAGAAGTCGGGTAGTTCAATGTAGTCGTACCCTGTTAAATAACTCGCAAAGATCCCTGTGTTAATATTTACGAAAGTATAAACATTTGTTGTTCTCGAAAAAACTTTAGGAGGGTTATTATTGCCATCTATATCAGCGGGCCATTTTACCGCATTTTCCGTCCGCGTGCCGCCCGCTCCATCATCAACTTCTACGCCGGAAGTGAACAGAGGGGTTCCATCAAGACTCGTACAATTATGTACATACATAGTTAACGTCTGCCCCTCTGTTACGTTAATAAAATTATAATTAGGAGAATGTACCGAACTAGGCGGCGTTTTATGCAATAAATTCCCCGAAGCCCAGTTTATTATGTCTACTATACCGAGTGCCACAGATCCGGTATCATAAGAGGGGTTATAACTAATCCCCGACTGTATCTTTAAATCTCCTGAAACATAAAGACCTGAGTTTCCTAGTATACTTACGTCGCCGCTTATAGGCCCTCCTCGCTTACTGTAAAAATCGCCAGTTGCTTCTTTCCCGACAAGATTACCAGTCATGTTTATATCAACAAAATCTCCAGTTTCACTCTTTAAGACAAAATTCCCAGTGTCATCCCACACTGTAATAGTGCTGCCCATATTTGTAGCGAAATTGCTTTCATAGTAAAGTTTTTCAGGAGCGTTTTGAGGTACTCTGAAATAAATGTTCTGCCCCTCTCCGGCGCCTTTGGAGTTTGTTACTCCGTTTGTATATTCGTGAGGCGCGGTGTTGCCTCCTCCAGCTTGCGTAGCGATATAGAACCCGTGGTTCGATGCGGAATTAGTACTTCTGAATTTGTATGTATTACCCCTATTCAGGTTTATGACCGGCTGCAGAACCCTGCCTGTCGTTATATGGCTTCCTGCGGTTATTTCGCTCAAGTAATATTTATCTGTGCCCCCACCATTGTCAGCGACTTCTATTTGAAACTGCGTTGAATAGGTTCCGCTTAGGCTTTGCTCGGTTAAAAACACACCCGTTTCATGATCTCCTACAAATTGGCCAGACTCATTTTTACCGACGAGAATACCAGTCATGTCGATATCAACAAGATTGCCAGTCATATCAATATCAACAAGATTTCCAGTCATATCAACATCAACAAGATTGCCCGTCATATCGATATCAACAAGATTACCAGTCATGTAGATATCTACAAAATCTCCAGTTTCCGAAGCGAATGTGATACTGCCCGACGGGAAGAATCTTAATCCGTCTCCATCAGAATTAACTGTTACAAAGTTGTCTGAAGCAGAACTATAATTAGTTGGGGTATCGCCTAAATCGATAAAATCAATATCCCGGAACGTCAGTCCATCAAAACCATTGTTAATCGATACAAATTTATCAGCGTCGTTCGCATCTAGTGTGACGTCGCTCAATTGAGAAAAAGAAAGTTGAGTTATAAAACTACTTATTTCATCAGCCCCTACAAAATGGCCAGTATCAAAAAAGCCCAGCGTATTGACTCCGGCGGCATCTTTTACGTAAACCACTTTACCCAAGTGGGGACCCATTGTAGACTCGGTGTCGCTTAACCCCACGAATGTCGAACTTCCTCCCCCGCCACCGCCACCGCCAACAACTCCTGAAAACGTTAAACTGTTTCCGCCTACTGCTATAACAACAGATTCCCCAGCAGAGCCCAAGCGTCCTTGAGCGTCCCTCGAAGGTGTGTCGTCTAAGTCACTAAAAAATTGAGCCAACATGCCAGTCATGTCTCTGTCGACTAAATTACCAGTTTCATTTTCTCCCACGAAAACGCCAGAGTCGAAATACTCCATAGCATTTCCAAGCGCGTTTACTTTAATAATACGATCCGCGGCACTGGATAAACCACCAGCTAACTTATAGTCACTCGGGGTATCCGATAACCCAGTAAAAGTCTGAGACGCGTTACCCCAGCTCACAGTACCTGCTCCGTCAGTCTGTAGAAAAGTACTAGCTGCCCCGTCTCCGGTAGGCATAGTAAAAGCTTCGCTAAACGTCACTAATCCGCTTGTATGTATTTTTAAAGCAGGGGGATTCTGCCCACCAGCAATTGACTCGGGGTCGTCATGAGATATTCCCGTATTAGCAAAAAACAATAGGTCATGTTTCTTTCCTATAATAAAACTTTTTCCGCTTCCACCTTCGCCATATAAATAATAATTTCCACTACCGACATTCCTAGAGTTAACCCCAGTCGAAGAAACGCCTAGTCGCATTATATCCAGACTCGCTTGTCCACCGTTCACAGTATTCATGGCGACAAACTCTGCACGAGCGTCGCCTGTATATCTCGTCTTTGCTGTGATCCAACTATCATCTCCAGCGCTACTAGACCCCGTTGCCTCTGCCACAAGCCTTTGGGTTTGTATATCTTTCCACCTATTAGCACTCTTACCCAAGCTTACCGACCTATTTTTATTAGGATAAAAATCATTTCCGTTGTCAATGGTTATACCAGAAGTTAAAACGCCCGTGCTGCTCCACTTCGCAGAAATGTTCGCAGGAACCCCGCTGCCAACAACAAAACTTCCTGTTTTACTAGCTTCAGCAAAAAGGCCGCTTACCCCCGTTCCGACAAATTGACCCGATTCGTTTTTACCCACTAATATCCCAGTTTCATTTTCTCCCACGAAAACGCCAGAGTCGAAATACTCCATAGCATTTCCAAGCGCGTTTACTTTAATAATACGACCCGCGGCACTGGATAAACCACCAGCTAGCTTATAGTCACTCGGCGTATCAGATAACCCAGTAAAAGTATGCGGCTCAGATTTTAATTGATAAAGACCAGTTAGAATCTCTTTTCCGCTTTGGAATATTTTCCCTGATATATCAGTGTCTGAATTTAAATAATGATTTTGCCCAGAAGAAATATACTTTCCGCTTGAAGTCCGGATTACGTGAATCTTGTTTTCACTCGCGTAACCTGTGTAAAAATTAATTTTAGCCTCCGTGCCTCCTATTTGATAGATATTAGTGCCGGAAGTCGACCTCATTTTTATAAAATCAGAACTGTATATAGCAAGACTTTCTCCTGCTGAATTTATAAAATTACCATTATCGGCGAACTGAATCTTTTCCCCAGTAGCCATCGTAACCGTGCCGCTAATTGTGCCGCCATATCTTTTGTCTAGAAAATGACCAGTGCCTAAATGCAGGTTTTTAGAAAAAACTATGCCAGTTCCGTCTGGGTTCCCTACGGCAAACATATCGCCGCTAATACCCGTAGGCGTATCGTTTAATCCTGAGAAAGTATTCGAGGAGGAACCTTGAACAGCCTCTGCGACGTCCTTGACAGTAACACTTCTACTGACACCAGAATTTGCCAGAATCATTAATCCCCCAGTCGGGACCGGAGAGATCTGGGAAAGTTGTGATATTTTTTTATTCGGCATTCCTTATTCCTTATATATTATACACTTTAATAAAGAGGGATGTAGTTATCTACTAACAAAGCCTCTGACTCTTCTAACTCTAAACGAAACCTCTCGAAGTCTCCCGTTCCTCCGTCCATTGGTCCATCTGTTTCTAAAAGATGAAACTCTTCCAGCTTTCTATCAGAAAGAAAGCCGCTTATAAAAAAGCCCTTTGATAAATCATCCGGATCCATTTCTGTGCTGAAGCTTGCTGAAAAGAGCTTGTTCTCCCCTATTGAAGTATCATATGAAAACTGGTCCAACTTAGCCTTGTTAAAAGAATATTTTATAAGTGGTTCCGATCTTGTTTCTAGCGGAACGCTTCCTGCATGAATAGGGTCTGCTGTCGAAGGGGTGGCGCAGGTCTGGGGCATGTTCAAGGTTATTGCGAAGTTGTAATCTTGATTGAGGTTTACTAAGTCAATTAAAGACCCGGAATTCATTTTTTCCACTATTCCATTAATGCTTATGGTTACTGGAGCGACAAAATTTACTTTTCTAGTAAGAGGGAATTTGTATCCCAAATTACTCTCGCTACTTCGAGGGACATCAAAAGATATCACATAAGATTCAAGGTGCAGATTATTAAAATCGATACCTATTCCAGAAAAAGAATCTATTGAAAAGTTAATATCTCCCGGATTTACTACTGTCACAGGATTCCTTTCTGGTCTTTTCGGGAGTATCACGTGCATGTCGGAAAATTGATTTCCGCTTTTTGGGTCTATTGTGGGGCTCATAAACCCACAGCCGCTCGTTTCGAACATTATATTTTCCCCGACATAAGAAACATCAACCTTGGGAAAAGAGTTTACGGCAGCTTGTGTCGAGTAGGAGGTCATATAGCAACGGCCAAAAGAAATAACATTATAGCCGGTAGCGTTTGGATCTGTCGTTTCTTGAGGGTCTCTAGTCGTGAGATCTTCAAGCTTTTCCCCTGTGTGTAAATCTTCCCGATCCCCTCTTACTGCTAGGTAAAAGTTTTTCCTGTCTCTATAGGTTCTAGCGGGAAAAAACGGGTCGTACGTTCCTGCTTGGTAATAATAATCCGTATGCTCTTCCTCGTCGACAAAACCAGACAATAAAGTGTGCCCAGTATTATTGGCGTAAAAAGGAGCACCGGAGAAAGGCTCTTCGTACTGGGGGAAATTTACATAAAGCCCCATTTTAGATTCGTTTGAAACGTCTGCAACTAAATAAGAAAAAGAAAAATTAACCTGAGGCGGATTAATTATCGGGCGGTCAATTACAGATCTGGTGTTCATCTGACTGATCTGAGTATGAGGGATGCTAATATCGTAAGAGAGAGTCTGTACTCTATCCATGGGTTTGACTAAATTGTGAGTAACTAGAGGATTGGAGTAGTTATTATGGGGCGCCTCACCTATATAACTTAAAAAGTTATGCCCAGATGGCCCTACGAAGAGTCCTTCCGCATTGTAAATAATTCTCGACATTATTCTCCATCATACTTACTGCAGTATAGTATACCAGCGAGAAAATCGTCCACCTGATGTTCGTAAGCGATAGACTGAATCTCTTTTACTCTTTCCTCGTTTCTGTCAGTCGGTTCGGCCGCATATCTTCCAGCTTTAGCTAACCAGTTTTCCGGGTCCTCGTTATGAATAACTATATTAGAAATCTGTTGAGCAATTTCTTTTTGCGTCTTATTAAGGCGCTTGCGATTATGCAATTGCCTTAACGCTGATTCGACTTCAATATTAAGCTTATCCGCTAGATTAAGATTATCTTGAATTCTTGATAGACTGAACTTAGCCGAGGCTTTTAAACCTATTGGGTTCTTCTTATCGGTTTCTTTTGGCCTACCGGTTCCCTGCGGCCTTCCCTTTTGTTGGGGCACAGGCTTTTTGTTATTTTGATTAGGCGTTTCTTTAGGGACTTCGATTTGCTTATTGCCCAAAACCGGCTCGTATAAGCCTTCGTCTCTGAGCGATTTAAACCTTTCTTGAGACTCTAACGATTCTTCTGTAGTTGGCATGCGTCCGGACTCTATAGCCTGAATCCCTTCTTCAGGGGTCAAAACTCCCAGTTCTATTAGCCTGCTGTATACTCTAGCGTAAACAGAATTGTCTCTTAAATCTAAATCTTCAAAATGAGGAGTCGGGTAGTTTTTGAAACCCATCTCTTTAGACAGTCTCTTAATTTCTGGAGTTAAGAAATCATTAATGAAAACTTTTCGACCTTCGTTGAGCCTTTCCATAAAGACTTGAACTTTGATACTTGAGTTTGCAAATTTTTCATCGCTCAAGAGAATATTATTCAAACCCATTTGAATATCATGATTGACTACTTCATATTTCTTGGGGTCCAGAATGCCAGCGATGTCGGGTATTACGAATTTGGCTTGAGTTGTATAATCGGAAATCAAAACTCTACCGACAGACTCGTTTTCAAAAAGCTTCTGCATGGCAAGAAGGTTCTTCTGGTTAACCCCGCCTTTCTCGGGCTCGGAGCCCATTGTCACCAATAAGATAGCTTGGTTCGTAGTGCGAGTTAAGGCCATGTCCATTTTTTTCATCTCCTGCTTCCAGTTGATGTCTTCTAAAACAGGGTAACCCATCGGGACAGCGAAAGGTTCATAGTCTTGTTTCTTGTAGAAGACCGCTGTCATTTTTTCAACAGGAAGAGGAATGGACACAGCGTTATTGGCGGGCTTTCTCTTTTCTCCTTTAATCTTCTTTATAGTTTCTGGGTCGAGGTTCTCTAAGACTTGAACATCTTCTTCTGTCTTGGGATTGCGCAACCTTTCCAACTCGTAATCAGTTAATATTTTTCTAAATTCTCCTGAAGTAAAAGTGATGTTTCCTGTGATTTGAATATCGGCAGGGTTTAGAATGATATACCTTGCGGGTAAAGAGTAGGAAGCGTCCGAAACCAAGCCAAAAGTTTGAGTCATCTTCGTGATATCTTCTTGCGAAAGACTAGCGTCAAACCTATGGATGAAAACGTTACCTGATCTGTAATACTCGCGAAAAAACTTACTTTGCAAATTATTAATGTTTATCTTTTTAAGTAAAGCGTTAAAAAAATCTTTAGACTTCTTGCTTCCTCCCGTAAGATATAGATTACTCATGGAAAATTCTGTCATGAGATCTATAGTATTTCTAAAGACTGAAAAGTTATAATAGGCCTTCTGGCAAAGCACTATGGTGTCCCTTATATCAAGACTAGAGTTACTGGAAACCCCTTGGGTATAGCGAAATGGGATAATACCGTCTTCGATATTCGAGTACCTGTCGGTTCTTTCTATTGATCCAGCCTTGTTGCGCCGCGTCCTAGTGGAAGCGAAAGACTCCTGAAACCCTTCTCCGGCCATTAGAGGCTCTTTAAGAGACTTTTCTTCCTTAGTTTTTCTTGTTACGGCCATATTTAATTTAAAATTACACCTAATTAATCATTCTTGGAACAAAAGTAAAGTTAGCTTTTTCAACCTTTACGTCCCTAAGGTCATTATAGGCCTTTACGGCCCAATTGCCTAACATTAACGTTGTATAATTATCTCTTCTGGCCCTGTTCGCAGAATTACTTCGGCGAAGATGCTGGGGGAGGTCGAAGGTTTGTGTTCCTTTGGCTGTCGACTTTACCTCGATCAAAGCGCATTGCTTCTTAGTTTGGTAAATTAGATCGTCTTGAGTCTCGATTAATTCCCCTATATCGTTAAAGGGGGTGAGATTGATCGGGATCTTTAACGATGTAGCTCTTGAAAAGAAGCTTCCGAACGCTGAGGTCCTTGAGGCAAAAAATATTTTTTTATGATCGATACAAGACTGCAAGTATTCATTAGCGTTTCTTAGGAAGTCGGAGCTAAAAATCTGCCTAAAACAAACAACGTTATCTTTAGGGTTGTATTGCCTTTTAACCGATCTAAGCTCTTTCTCATAATCAACACCTTCTTTTTCGGTATTAAAATCAAAAAACTTAATTTTTAACTTAGCTTCTCTGAATAACTCCGATTCATTTGCTCCATCAATAAATTGATACCCGGCGTTATCAATTATAATCAGCTTGATATTAAAGTTCTTGTATACGTAAAATAAATACTTGATATGATCCTTTAGGTTTCCTCCCGCCACTGCATAAGAATGAACCAATGTATAAGACGTTTCGTCTAATTCCAGTATAGACATTGCGAAATAATCTGAACTCGGGCTATTACTAAAACTTGGGTCAATCGCTAGAATGTACTCCTTGTCGGGGCTCCCGGCTATTCTTGAATGCGGAGCTTCTCCGTCGGGCACTGTGCATTCGTACATTTTTTTCGCGCTAAAATAACTGTCGCTCCCATCAGTAAATTGAGCGCAGTATTCCCGCTGAAAAGAAGAAGTGGACGCGCCACCGGCTTGAGCTTCTTCAATAATCGTTTCATCAATCATATCTGTGGGAATAGATTCGTAGCCCATTTGAGATATGAAATACTTAGAGTCCTGAATGTCGTCCGAATAAATATTCCCCATCCACTCTTTATATGTTTTATATAAATTTTCGAAGCTATAACTAGCAGAAGACAAAGCTATCATTTTTGATTTATTCTCAAAAACCATACGATCTTTTTCCCCCATCTTTCCGGCCTTAATCAACGAGTCCTCTATTTCCCTAACTCTTATTCTTTCCGCCATGTCTTGAGGGGCAACCAAGAAAGGCATAAGGACTGTTTTAATAGTTTCTTCGGGAAGTAAAAGATACTCGTCAAGTACCAGAATGTTTGCTCGAAATCCACGAATCTTTTCTCCGCTCAAAGGTATAGCTGTTACGCTTCCTCCGTTAATTCTCCACTCAAACTGATCATTGCGTTTAGACTTTGCTCCGAAAGCCTGCGCTAGCAATTCAGCCCCTTTAGTCTCCACTATTTTTTCTAGATTCTGGAAAATAAATCTAGCAGTACGAAACGTTGGACCAGCTACAAGGATTTTTGTATTCGGTTCAAATATGCATTGAAGAAAACAATAAATAGACGCGATAAAAGTTTTCCCGCATCCGCGTCCCCAAACGCACATATTAAAATTCCTATTAAAAAAACCTTTAAGAGTAACTTCTTGATATGGCGCCAGTTTTATTCCGGAAATCAACTCTACCGTAAATCCTAAGTTAGCCCTTAGAAATTTTGCTAGCGTTATCTTCGCCTGCTTGGATTCGAGCTCTCCTTTTAAATCCAGCAATTCTAGATTAGTGTCGTTTACGACTCGGTTATACTTTTCGTGAGTGTACCACATATTTAATCATTCACAACAGTTTCGAGTCATATGCGTATTGCAGATCTACTTTTGCATATTCGCAATTACTAAAAAATATCCTTTTCATCACTCTTATAGACTCTTGTCTATCTTTGACAAAGAGAAACTGTATGTTGGGGTACTCTTGAATTACGGTTCTTATATTATGAAAAATATGTTGCGGGTTAGTTCTTATGTTTTTATAGGTTCTTTTAAGCTTGTGAAACATTAAACTCGCATTATAATCGCTCTCCACAAGAACAATCAAATTAGCGTTTTCCGTTTCAGCTCTTTCTATTTCATCACAGAACCTTTCATATCCGCCGCTCAAAGTACCGATTAAATCTTGAATAGATTTTCTTTCTATATAACAATTACAAGTCAAGTCCTTGTCGCTGAAGGCATAGTCTCCATATTTCAAACCCTTAACCTCTGTGGGATAGTCGTCAATTTCCAAAGGACGCTGTTCCCTTGTGTCTATATAAATTTTCCCCCCTTCATATTTTTCCGGGGAAAATTCCAATGGTTTAGAAATAGTTTTGTATTTTGTAGAAAGTCCAACTTCTTCGCATATTTTATTATAGTCTCCAAATACTTTTTGGTAATAAGTCACAGAAGGGCTCATTAAGGACCTCAGTTCAACTTGGCATGGGGCGAATTCTAGATCTTTCTTTTCTTTTCTGTTGATGAGGAAGTTTTTAAAATACGTTTTAGCGGTTTCTGGGGCAACGTGAGCCATCCATTTTTTCAGGTTGGTTTTATTATTAAACTCTGAAGCGAAATAATTATCCTTGTTCGTAAAGTTTATTAGTTTGTTGTCGTACCTATCTCTTCTAGGGAAATATTTATAATAATACTCTTTGATTTTGAGCTTGTGAGCTTTTAGGTGAGCGTGGAGACTCCTGTCTGACTTAAAGCTTTTTCCGCATTCTCGACAAGTAGAAAGCATAATAATTTTAACCATTTAATACCTCCTCTTCCGTTAGGCCCATGATCCTACATTTAATTTCATCCATACTGGAAAGATTGTCCACTTCTTCTTTTAGCGCCTTTTTTCTCATTTCAGCAAGTTTGATCATTTTATGCCTAGATTCTTCATCTCTCCACATTTCAACAAGGTTTAAAATTGAAGCGTTTTCCTTGATCTGTTTGCTGAGCCTCTGGCTTCGTTTTTCTTTAAGTTCGTTTAAGAGTTTCGTTTGTCGATTTACGCATTGGTTGTATTCTGTTTGAGCAGTGTTAATTGATTCGACTAAGCTCATCGCCATCTTTTTCCCTTCGGTCTCTTCGGCCGCTTGATCGAGTAATTCCTGAAGCCTCTCTACTCTTATTTGAATATTAGATGCAATAACAACTTCTGCGGACAGAACTATGTATTGATCAACCTCCTCTTGCGTTAGATCTGGTTTGTCGTGAGTATATCTAACGAAACTACTTTCGAAAAGCTCCCGGTTACATTTAGAGGTATAGTTAGATATTTGATGCAAAAATCTGTAAGTATGCATGTACGCTATAAGCCTAGAAATATTTTTTTTATCTGAAGTTTTAAGGTTATTTCTATCTATACCTTCGTGGACATATTTATTAACTCTCGAAACAGCTTTAGTTTCGTTCTTCGGGGGCGAATAGTCGCTAGGGGAAACTTCTTTTATTATTTCTGATAAAACAACTTTACTGTCAATAGTCTTAACGAATTCGCTACAAGCCCGAAATCTCATGTCTGAGGGGTTTATTTTCTCGCCGAACAAAGAAGAGCTCATATCGGAGATTTTCATTGTCGAACAATTGTTATACAGAAAGTCTCTTTCCTCTTGAGTCAGTTCGTAGGCCTCTTTTCTGTCGGACGTTGCGACGGTTTTTTTTCCTTTCGAAGCTAAGTGCTTTTTTATTGCTCTGCCGTAGATGCTTCTACCGTCCCTAAATTTTTCATCAATATCAGGAAATACTAAAGCTACCAGCTCTTTTATTGCTGTTATACCTTTGTTTTCGTAAAAGCCGTCAACCGAGGCTTCTTCTTCTTTGCTAAGAAGGATTTCTTCTTTCTTTTTCATATATGCATATCCTCCGATACTATTTCTTTGGCTTTTTCTATAATGGATTTTTTTATGTTTTTGATTTGTTTGTATCCGGGGCTTCTGTTTTTTTCCGAGGTTTTATATCCTAGCATTTTCGCTACTTCTTGTTCTGATTTTCTTTTTAAAAAAAGGTTTTGGTAGACTATCCATTCGTTTTCTTTTAGTTTTTCTTTGAGGCGCGCGTTTAGTTTTTCTAATACTGTATCGAAATCAAATTCCTGTAGTTGCATATTTTCAGTTTCATGCTCTACCGATTCCAGAGGCGAAGGGAGCTTGGTCAGATACGCGGCTTTTTTTGTTTTCTCCCATTGAGCAAATAGCGGACAAGCAAAACTTTGGGTTCCGTAGATGTAGCATAGAGAATCGGACTCTGCGGCTGCGCATTTTAAACAAGGTCTGCAGTAATTTCCATAATTGTTTCTGATCAAATTTTTAATTTGATTAGAGATAAGAGTATTTATCCAAGGAGCTAAAGCTTTAGACTGATTATATAAATGCCACTTTTTAAAAATATGAATTCTAATTATCTGAGAAACATCATCAAAATCCATCCAAGAAAGAGCAGTTAGGTTCCATCTGCTTTTTCTTTTCCTTATTTCTGAGTCAATTTGCTCTATGCAATCTTCAAATTTAAGCTTCTTTTTTCTCGGCATCCTAAGACTTCTTTATGCTCCCTGCATCGCTTAAGAAGTCCTCCTCAATATTCCCCTTATTATAACTAGGATCTCTCTCTCTAGACCCTTCCGCTTGTTCCTCTGTCGCGCTTCCTATGATATCCCCCAGCTTATGAACATTCGCGGAAGAGGTTTTCAGATCGAATTCCAACAAATCGATCCCCACCTCAAAGAACTCTTCGTCATCTTCTATCTGCGCTTTAGCTTCAACAGGTTTGGCTACAATTCGCTTTTTCTTTACACCGGACGGAACTGAGGCGCTCATATAAGACTTACCGCAGTTAGCGCAAAATTTTGGCTTCTGCATGGAGTACGAATGTCCGGATCCACATTTACTGCAATATAGTTTCATAAATGAATTTACACTATATATTCTATGGTAAAAAAAACTTTTTTCTAAAAAAAAGTGTGTAATCTTTTAAGATATGGAAAACGTCAAGTTCAAAAATTCGGACGGAGTGGAATACGAGCTAATATGGAGAAAGCCCCATTATACTTATAACGCAGACGGTTTATGCCACTCTCCGGAAATGGACAATCCTAAGATCCTAGTAGACCCAAAGCTTAAGAAAAGAAGGAAATTAAGCACTTTAATAGAAGAAGTGACTCACGCTTTCTTTTGGGACAAGTCCGAGAAAGAGGTTGGAAAGTTCTCCTCTGTCCTAGCTGGATTAATTAATAAACAGATTAAGTAATATTCACTTTGGAGAGTTTTGATACGATAAACTTAGTTAATTCTGACCTTACGATATCTTCTTCGCTGAATTCGAAAGTATGGATTCCCTTCTCTTTACTCTCTTTGTTGTCGAAAACGTGATAGATTTTCTCGAAGCCTCCTCGGTTTCCGTTTTTTAAATCTGTCTGCATAGGATCAGCTGTTATAACACATCTAGAATACTTACCGATACGAGTCAAAACCGTAACTATTTCCCGAAAAGAGCTATTTTGAGCCTCGTCAAGCAATATAGCTTTTCCATTCCAGCTCATGCCTCTGGCAAAATTAACTGGATGAATAGAGACTCTTCTTTCCTTTTGAAGTTTTTTTACTGTTTCTTCGCTTAGTAATTCGTCTAATTTATCCATAAATGGTAAATTATAATAATGGAGCTTTTCGTCAGCGTCTCCGGGAAGAAAGCCTAGTCTGGCATCAGAACTCTCTACCGCAGAGCGCATATAAAGAATATCTGAGACCTTACTTTGATTTAAGAGGTTTAAAGCCGCATATACTGATATTAGAGTTTTAGAACTTCCTGCGGGACCTTTACATAAAATAAGCCTAGTAGATTTGTCTAATGCAACTTCTAAAAAACTCTTTTGTTTGTTTGTCCAAGGTAATTCTTCTATGAAAAAGTTATCCTTTGGTTTAATTGGGTCTCTTTGGTGAATTTTGATTTTTCCGTTTGTAACTTCGAGAGAATCAAAGTCTCCCGCGCTTTTTACTTTAGGCATCTTCATGTTATACACTATTTTAAGTGTAAATACCTATGAGGATTATGAACGAAATCACAAATGCAGCGCCTCAAGCCGTTAACTTATTAAGCCAAGGAGTAACTACAGAACAAGCGGAAAAAGTGGCTCAGGACTTGGTTGGACAGTACGGATGGCTTGTAATAGCAGCACTTATAGCGATCTTAGCGAAAGACATGATCGTGAATTTCGCGCAAGCGTTATTAGTGTTTATGGGGAGTGATTTTAATAATGACGACATAATATATATTTCAGGTCGTCAGGCACGAATAGTGAGAGTAGGCGTAAGGACAACCTGCTTTTACATGACAGACAGATCGTCAAAAATGGTCGTTCCTAATGAGCAATTAAAACAGTTAACTATAGAAAAGAGACTAATGCAAAACGGGAAAGTCCCGTACCTGCCATCAGGAGGGGATCCCGGGTATATAGGAACCGAAGAGGTCCTTATTCCGCCACCTCCGACGCAGGTGGAAGTCGTTGAGAAGGAAAACAGTAAAAGAACCACAAGGAAATAATTTAAAATGAGCCAAGGAACCAATCCAACTTATAACGGCGAAGGGAAAACCGCTCTTCTTAACATGATTCACTCGGCACCAAACAAAGCCGAGCTAACAGGATACAAACCTCATATTACAGGAGTTTTAACTTCCGGAAATGCGGCAGATGATTCTTTTTTAAGAAACCACTTAGGTAGAGTTTATTACAGTTCGTTGCATTATGCTGGATTAGATAATTTGATAACGGATGCAGTAGACTCATCTTTTAGAACTATATCCATGACTCCTACTGGGCTTTACGAGGGTACTGCTTGACGAATTAGTTAGACCTAGACCATTCTCTAGGTATAGGGTAATCGGGGGTATTTTCTTTCGTCATCGCTTCAATCCATTCAGAACTAGAGTTTTCACTCAGTAGTCTATGGTACCCTGTGTTAGTATTTTTATGCGGCATCCATCTTCTAGCGAGCGCGAAAAGCTGAGCCTGTTCATAACTTAAGGCAGACACTAAAAGGCAGAATTTTCTCAACACGGACTGTTTTGGTGGGGGATTTATGCCTCGTTCAACCTTTCGCCACATTTCCTTGGAAACGCCAAGCATAATACACATCTTCGCAGTGTCTTTGAAACGTTTTATTCTAAGCTGTTTTAAATATAAATGAAATTCCATTAAACCAGTATATCTAATTGTTGATTAAAGTAAGCGTCCATTAAAGCGTTATATTCTACCGTACTTGCTTGATTATGATATTCGTGTTTTTGTAGATAAGCATTTTCTAAAGCTCGTCTCACTAAACTAATTGATAACATGTTATTAAATCTAACGTGCCGTATTTGGGTCGCTACGGCCGCTTTTGGGGGCTGCGGCCCTCCTTGACCTATGGGGTGTACGCCTTCAATGTTCATTGGTTCCGTTTTTAAGCTTTAACTTCTTTAGGCGTTTCTTTTCATTCCATTCGTATTTAGCTCGCATTATTTCTGACCCCCACGTTTTTCTGTCGAAGGTGATTCCCTCTCTGGTGAGTGCAATAAACCATGCAAGTCTATGCCCATTAGGAGATATCCAAATACCGGGTTCTTCATCTTTAGTATACCCCTTCTTCTCGAGTTCTTGAGATGCTTCTGTACGTGTCATCTTTTAAAATCCCAGTGAAGGTACAGGACCCAAAGCACTAACATAAGAACCCCAACAAAAGCTCCACTTGCTATTATTGCATACCCCTTCCATGATTTCTTGAATTCTCGCCTCAGGTAATAATAAAGATTTTTCCACGTTGGTTTTCCAATTAGCTTAGCCATTACATGCTTTAGTTAATGATATTACAGCTATAAATACAACTATTCCAATGGTTATGTAAAGGTCGTTTTCTGGAAACCATTGGTTGCTTACCTTTTTTTTATTTTTTTTGCGACCCATTTAAAACCTTG
>Ga0080013_1003223_pt1 | contig 17582 bp, 11 predicted proteins | sample ETNvirenome_6_85_FD_69236 | JGI IMG/M metagenome (GOLD analysis project Ga0080013, IMG submission 69236) | Marine viral communities from the Pacific Ocean - ETNP_6_85 (SPADES assembly) (version 2) | ecosystem: Environmental > Aquatic > Marine > Oceanic | place: Pacific Ocean | collected 2013-06-19 | reverse complement strand
ATAGTGATCTCAGCCAGACCCAACGGGCCCAGGCCATAGAAACACTCGATGACGCCGCAAGCTTGCGAGAGGTGAAGCTTCTATTTAAGACTCTTACGGAGTCATTTAGTAAGCGCGCAGAGGATAAAACATCTTCTCGCAATATCGGCGGCGCAAGTCGTCCAACCAAGTCTGCATCAATGAACCTGACTGAGTCCAAAGAGACTAATCGATGGGCATTGCTGGCAGGCATAAAGTAAAGAAAACTTTAAAATCTAGGGAGATTTATAATGTCTAAGTTTTCACTCGAAACGCTATCCGAAGGAATTCGGTCGCGTCACATGGGTGAGGAGAACTCCCGCTTGGTCGAAAAGTGGTCTCGCACCGGACTGCTCCGTGGCCTGGAATCAACAAAGCGCGAAAACATGGCGCGCCTTCTTGAGAACCAGACTGCAGAGCTTCTTCGTGAGCAAAGCACAATCGGCACAGGCGGAGGAGCTGGCACCGCTTCTGGTGACCTTCGCGGTTTCTCCAATATCGCCTTTCCAATCGTTCGTCGTGTATTCGGCGGACTTGTCGCAAATGAGCTGGTATCCATCCAGCCCATGAGCTTGCCTTCTGGCCTGCTCTTTTATCTTGATTACACCTACGGTTCTAACGTCGGTGGTGACGCATCCCTCACAACGGGCAATGCAGGAACCTACGACAAAGAAACGTATCAGCGTGGTCAATCCATCTATAACAACCCAACTGGCAAGGGCGTACGCTCTGGTTCATTGGCAACAGGCGGTCAGTATGACTTGGTCGGTGCAACTTATTCTAAGGTGCACAGCTCCTCGGTATCACCAAACGTCTTGTTTGCTGGTGCACACGGTGCAAACTCATCCTTGACGTCTGGTTCTTTGTGCCACGCCACAGGTTCAGATGCTAAGTTGCTGCAGTTCGATCCTCAAGTTCTTGACTTGATCGAAGGTGACGCCGGCCTTGACGGTGACGGACGCTTCTGCCTCGTCGTCGTTGATGTTACTGATGGTGCCTTTAACAATGTCGATCTCACGAACGCTAAGGACATTTCTTTGTTCTCAGCAGTTCCTGAAGTTCGTCTTGGTGCTAAAGAGCTTGGTGCTAGCTTCCAGGGTGGCAAAGGTATTCTTAACCTCCGCCGCTTGAATCAGCTTGGTACGTTCGCGAACAACAAGTTTACCGCAGATCCTCTGGTAACGAGAAGCACTTCAAACGCTGCTCTCTTGACAGTTATGTCCGGTAACTTTAAGGGTTCAATTGGCGCAGGTAACACTGCTCTTAATTACCTTTCAGCATCGTACGCCATTGGCCCAACATTGAATGTAGAGGACGGTTCTGGTTCTACCCTTACCATTCCTTCATTCGAATCTGATTTCGGTGCTACACCTTCACCAGTGATCCCTGAAATCGACATCAAGGTCGAGTCCATCGCAGTTACAGCCGCTACACGTAAGCTGAGAGCTCGTTGGTCACCAGAATTGGCACAGGACCTTAACGCATACCACAGCCTTGACGCTGAGGTTGAGTTGACACAGATCCTTTCTGAGCAAGTTGCTCTTGAAATCGATCGTGAAATCCTGAACGACCTGCTTAGCGAAGCCCAAGGCGCAAACCTTTACTGGTCACGCGCTCCAGGCAAGTTCCTGAACAAGGAAACAGGCGCCGAAGTTAAGTTGAATGACAGCTTATCTGCAGGTCCTCGTTTCACAGGCACTGTTCGCGAATGGTACGAGACTCTTGTTGAGTCCGTTATTGATGTTGCTAACACCATTCACCGTAAGACACTCCGTGGATCCGCGAACTTCGTGGTTACCTCCCCGGATGTCTGCACAATGTTCGAGGCTTCGGTGATGTATCGCCCAAGTCTGAGCCTTGACAGTGAAGGTCAGGTTTCCTCCCCGTTCAGCCTTGGTGCTGAGAAGGTTGGTACCCTGAGTAACCGCTTTACGGTCTACAAGGACCCATACTTCCCTCGCAACAAGATTCTTGTTGGTTATAAGGGTGGTAGCTACCTTGAGACAGGATACGTTTATGCTCCGTATGTTCCGCTGATCGTCACACCAACGATCTTCGCGCCAGAAGACTTCACCCCTCGTAAGGGCGTGATGACTCGCTACGGCAAGAAGATGGTTCGCGCTGACTTCTACGGTACCGTTACGGTTGCTGACTTGAACGTCATCTAAGCGACAATAGAAACTTCGGTTTCATGAAGGGGAGTCCGAAAGGGCTCCCCTTTTTTTGTCTCTTTATTTTCTTAAGATTCCAGCGCGGGAACCTATCTAATACTAGGCTCGACACATTGCATAAGGGTGACCTCGCCACCGTGTCGGAATCATGCGAACAAAATAAAGGAGAATATTATGCCAAAGGTAACAATTAGTGATAGCAAGGGATTGGTCCAATCAGCAGGGTCAGGTATCGACATACAGTCAGTCGGTGTGACCGGTCAAGCGTGGACAGCTTCAACATCGCTCATAGCTGTCGGGGCCAACGATGTTGAAATGACGATAACCCAACCGGGTGGTACAGTCCTCGTCGACGTGGGGTTTGTTTTAACTACGGCCATCGCCGGCAGCAGCGGCAATTCCAACTTTAAGGTTGGTACTGCTGATGACGGTGCAGAACTTGTTGCCGCAACAGCTCTTATGAGTTCTAATACTGCCGCCGCAATCGGATCAGGTATTTCCCTTTCTGGCCTCAATAGTGAAGGTGCAGCAACTCTTGCTGTCGTCGCTTCAGCAGCAATGTATACAGCTACATCAAGAACTCTTTACCTTCGTCTGGAAAACTCCGCCGCGGTGACCGCAGGCGCCGGCAAGGCATGGATCAGTTTCATGCACGTGTAGTTGATAAAAGAATAAAAAGCTAGTACATCAAAAAATGCTCTAGTCAGAAAGGCGTCCCCATGGGCGCCTTTTCTGTGTTCGCTTTTTCAGCGCCTCAAGAAAAATAAATTTAAGCTTTTAGACCAAAGCTATGCAATTAGGGCGCTCTTCTGAGCACCTTTCTTGTATTTGGAGAGAAAGTCTCGACCATTCTCCATACTTATACTGTGAGAGTTTCTGGAGAGCCTCGTGGCAACATTCGCTAATACAACTAACCCAACACCATTCGGTGCCTTTGATAGTGACTCAGAGTTTCAATCTGAAGCAGACAAGATGGTTACTTTTGTTAAGAGGAAGCTCGGAGATGACATTCTGTCTGTCGAGTTGACCAAAAAGCAGATCTGGGCTTGTTTCGAAGAATCTTTCTTCCAGTACGGGCAGATTGTTAATGAATACCAAGCTAGGTCTCAATTATCGACTTTCTTGGGAACTTCAACTGGAAGCATGTCGGGATCTGAGCAAAAGTTCCCACATGAGACATTGCAGTTCTTAGAGAGAATGGCAGAGCCCTATGCCTTCGAAGCAGGTGTAGGAGGCTCGTACGATTCAGTCTCAGGATCGATCCAGCTAATCAAAGGTCAGCAAGATTATGACATTTACGATAAGCTACAAGATGATTCTGGAAATTTGTTGTATTCTTCGTCTCTCAATACCTATAGTTCCAAAATGAAGATTCAAGAAGTTTTCCACTTCAATCCTCAGGCAGCATATCGATTCTTCGATACGACCTCGGCTATCAATTATCTTAATAACGAATTTTCTTTTGAGTCTTTCACGCCGGAAACTATCTTTTATGTTCTCCCTGTTTTTGAAGATATCTTGAGGGCAGGCCAGATGGATGTTTCCCACCGTGTACGAAGATCTAATTATTCTTTTAAGGTGATCGGAACCAAGATAAGAATCTACCCGACACCTTCAGGAGACCAGACTAATCGAAAACTATGGATAAGAGTTGCATTTGCACCTGATCCCCTTAATCCCTCTTACGGGGATAGCACAATCTATGGGGTATCTAATTTATCCAATGTTCCTTTTGGTGATCTTACTTATTCTAACGTAAATTCAATAGGGAAGCAATGGGTGAGGCAGTATGCTCTTTCTCTTTCTACAGAGCTTCTAGGGCTGGTAAGATCTAAATTCAAATCTTTGCCAATACCAAATGCAGATATCCAGCTTGATGGAGATAATCTGATATCTCAGGGAAGAGAAGATAAGAAAGAGCTGGTTACAAAGCTCCGTGAGATGCTTGATTCTCTGACGTATGACAAGATTATTGAGATGAATGCTATCAAGGCCGAGAATATACAGAAACAACTTAGAACCATTCCGATACCTAACGGTAATGCAATTACAATGGGTTAGGGAGAGATAGTTGGGACGCCTTTTTATAACGCCAAGAGAGATTGATCTTGTAAATGATCTAACCAAAGAGATCATCAAGGATGTAGTCGGTCAAAAGATCTACTACTACTCTATATCTGCAGCCAAAACCAAAATCAGCACGCTTTATGATGAGGCACCAGAAAAGATTTTTGAGACCCCGCTGGAGTTGGACTGCTTAGTAGATTACCAAGAACCAACTTTCAAAACTGATAAGTACGGCCCAGAAAAGACACAAAATATTGAAGTGTTTGTCCAGTCTAGAGATTTACTGGATAAAGAAATTAATATTCTCGTAGGAGACTTTTTTACGTACGGAACAGTCATATTTGAAATAACTTCTGTGACGACGACAAGAAATCTTTTTGGTCAAATTGAGCACAGTGACGGAATCAAGATTATTGGCAAGCAAAGTCGCAAGCAGGTTTTCTTCACCAAGGTGCTTGGACCAACAGACGAGGAATACTCAGATCCTGATGCTGTGCAAGATACATTTGTTCAGCAACGTGGGTTTAAAGATAATGAGCTTGGGCCTACAGGTGATGTTCGATCATTGAGAGAAAAAGGTGTGCTTACTGATCCTATCACAGGACCTAAGCAGGTCTCTGAAAAGGGTGATCCGCAGGATGTGGGATCTGCCTTCTATGATGAGTAAATAAAATGACTGTAAGGCAATCAATTACGAATCCGGCTCTCAATCCTGCGAATAAGCAGGATAGAATTAATTCTGGGCTAGAGGGACAAAACATTCCTGATGATTTTTATCTTCCTCCATGCGGGCTAGAGGATATCGATCGAGCGCTCTTTGACCTCTTTGACAAAGAAATACAGTTTGCTATTACGCAAAATAATGAAACTAGAAAAGTACCAGTAGTCTTCGCGACAGGAGAAAGATTCGCGCTTATCAAGAGGAACGAACCAATCAGAGATGAAAACGAGGCGCTAATTTTGCCCCTCATATCCATACGGAGAACTGGAATCGATCAGGCAGCAGGTTTTGAAAGACTTGCAGACACGGGTGATCTAGTCATCAAAAGAAGGCTAAGTAAAAGAGATCCCGTCTATCAAAACTTAGTAAATCCAAAAAATATTAGAAATCAAGATAATGTGAGATCTGAGGAGCATAATGCAAATGCTACTAATCCTATTTCAACCAAGCCGGGCACTGTTAATTCTCGACGCCTTCCAGTAAAAACAGCCTCGGGAGGCCCAGTCCTTTCTAACACTCTTGATTCTCATCACATCTATGAGATCATCACTATACCTTTTCCTCACTTTATTAACGTGAGTTACGAGGTGACATTCTGGACATCTTACACGCTTCATATGAATAACATGATTGAGAAGCTCGTGGGATCGTACACGGGCAACAGAAATCAATTTAAGATAACTTCTGACAAGGGGTACTGGTTCGTAGCATACCCAGACAATACGGTCACAAACCAAGATAACTTTGATGACTTTACCAACGACGAAAGAATTGTTAGGTACAGCTTTAACATGCAAGTTCCAGCCTACATTGTCGCGTCAGAAAACTCAGGTGATATGCGCCCATTCAGGAAGTTTGTATCTGCTCCCGATCTCGCATTCGAGGTATTCACGGCAAATGCACCAATCGTCCAACACCCACCGGGATTACCAGATCCCACGGGTGATATCGATCAATTTATCTTAAGCGATGTTAACAATATAAATTCTGCCGGAGATATCGTTGAGAATGATCGATTATCATACTTGAAAGCCCAGGCTAGAATAAGAAATCCTTTCACTGATGAGGATGAAATTGAGTATTTAAAAGTACTCACTCAGAACCAAAGACAGGGCGAGACAGTTGTCAGCGCCCGGATAGTTACCAAGATCGAAGATCTGTAAGGTGATATTTGGCAGAAAGAAGCATATTTATAGGCGTGCATAAGAGTCCTGTAGGAGACTGAACATATGGCTGAACAGACTTTTAGATCTCCCGGATTCTTTGAGCAAGAGGTTGACTTAACACAGAGAGTTCAATCACCAACGGGAACTCCGGCAGGAGTAGTTGGTACTGCTCAGAGAGGTCCGGCATTTGTTCCTGTGACCGTCGGGTCTTTTGTAGATTTCCAGACTAAGTTTGGTAATCTTGATTCCAAAAGATTTGGCCCGTACGCAGTTAACGAATTTCTCAAGAATAGAGATGCTGTTACGTACGTGCGCGTCCTCGGCGCCGGCGCAAATGATGAGACAGAAGAAATCAATACTACCCGTGTGCAAGGAAGCGTGAAAAATGCAGGCTTCAAGATCACGCCAATTACAACAGATAAAAGGCTAGGTCTTTCTACGACGCATATCCTTGCTGCTAAACACCACATTTCTGCATCAGAACAATATGGATTCCCAATTTTCACACATAATGATTCATATAATTCATCTGCAGATGCCAATCTGGTAAGAGCAGTTATCTTCACTACAACTGACTCCAGAGTTGGTGTACTGAGTGCATCTTTCGATGGCACCGACATGAGTGCAGCTTTTTGCAAGTCAGGTGGAGATGCTCTTGCAACTATCGGAACGTCAGGAGACTTAAAAGACAAGTTCAAGTTGTTTATCTCCTCGTCTGACACTTCATTTGCAACAACCGACGGCCAACCGGGCATGAGGATTCTTACTGCTTCTCTTGATCCTCGGAACAAGAACTACATTAGAAATATCCTAAATACAGATCCAGCGCAATTCTCAACTCAAAAGCATCTTCTTTATGCTGCGTTTGATGTTGAATACTGCCTGGCATCAATTTCTTCCGATGCTAATTCGGTAGGAATGCTTTCGGGCTCAGCAGTGGTTTCTAATGACAACGCGGCAGGTGAAAGCTTCTTGACGGCGTTTGGTAGATACGACACCAGATATAACACGCCAAAAACAACAGATTTTATCTCCCAGCCTTTCGGCACAACAGAGTATCCTCTCTTTAGTTTTGAAACTATTGACGACGGTGCCTACGCTGCAGGCAAATATAAGATTTCTATAGCAAACATTCGTGGCTCCCTTGATGAGAACAATCCGTACGGAACCTTCACAGTCCAGGTCCGAGCTTACAGTGATAATGATAAGTCGAAAGAAGTCTTGGAAGAATACCCACAATGCGATCTTAATCCTAATTCCGAGAGGTTTGTAGGAAGAATGATCGGTGATAAAAAAGCATTCTTTAACTTTGATGCTGAGCTTGAATCAGAGCGAAAAGTAACTGTATCGGGCAAATACCCCAACATGTCAAACGTCGTTAGAGTTGTACTCAGCGACGATGTTGTCAACGGAAACGTCCCGTCTGAAGCCCTTCCTTTTGGTTTCCAGGGAATCCCCACCCTTAAGACGAATGATAAGCTTGATGATTTTACCTCACAGGCCGAAGTCGGATTTCGTCTTGGAGGAAGAATTGGCAACGCTGCGTCGGCACTTCTCCAGGCATCGATTCTGCCGCCTGTCCCTTACACGTTTAAGTCGACAAACGGAGCAGTTAAAGACGGATCCGTTTTCTTCGTCGGTCAACAGGGAACACAAGAATCAGTAGACAATAGAATCTACTGGGGTACCAAAACAACCATGCTAGCAGCAGACAAGAGCGTCCAAAGCTCAGGTATTACGAATTCTGCGCTTAAGTCAAATGCAGGAACTTCTGTGAACCTAGGCTTAAAAGATCAAGCCAAGTTCCTCGGTATTTCGAAAATGGATGTTTTGCTGACAGGATCCCAGATCATTCCTGCCAAGGCAGGTGATCGCAAGACATTCAATAACAATAAGTTTACCCTCGCTCGCGTCGCACTTTCCCGACAGGCAGGTCTTTCCGACACAGGGGCTTACGTAGATACTGAGATCACAGGAACTATCGGTTCCAACATGCTTGAAGCAGCATACATTCGTGATGCCTATGTTGATCCTACCACCTACACTGTTTCTGATGGGACAAGGCTTAACAGAATTACGTTCGCAACCCTGCTAAACCAAACGTCTTCAGTAACGTTCAATAAGTTTACTGATTACATGAAGTTTACTAACGTTTTCCACGGTGGCTTCGACGGCCTTAACATCCTAGATAAGAACGCTGCCAGGATGAACGATAAGTCGATTTCTCTCGATACAGGAGGTGGCGCCAATTCATCGTTTACTTCCCCAGGGATGGCATCGAATATGGCCGGAGCAGGCAAAGATAACAATGCCGTCCGGTCTTATAGGGCTGCAATCGACGTAATGACAGATAGGTTTGCTTCTAATATCAATATTCTGGCTCTCCCAGGCGTGAGAGAAACATTTGTGACAGATCACGCAATAGACAAGATCAAGGATTTTGGACAAGCACTCTACTTGATGGATATACCCGAATATGATAGCGATGGAAACAGACTGTACGATGATTCAACGAATCGCCCAAGTGTTTCTAAGACCATCGCCAATTTCGAGGCACGTACTATTGATAGCAACACAACGGCAACGTATTTTCCAGGCGTGATTATCACAGATGATAACAACGGATCAAGCGTTAATGTTCCTCCCTCTATAGCAGCCTTAGCTGCTCTAGGATTTAACGATCGGGTAAGCTTCCCGTGGTTCGCCCCTGCAGGATTCAATCGAGGATCACTTGATTTTGTCCAGAACGTGGATGTTCGACTTTCTGCAGGAGACAGGGATTCGCTTTATGATGCACGAATTAATCCTATTGCTACTTTCCCGCAGCAGGGATTCGTGATCTTTGGACAGAAAACCCTGCAGATGGCAAAATCTGCACTGGATAGAGTTAACGTAAGAAGAATGCTTCTTGAGGTTAAACGAATAGTTTCGCAAGTGGCAAATGGATTTGTTTTTGAGCAGAACACTCCTGCACTAAGAGCTAAATTTATTGCTGATGTATCACCTTTGCTTGCAGTAGTTCAGGCACAGAGTGGAATTGAGCAGTTCAAAGTTGTAATGGATGACTCTAACAACACCGCTGACGATATTGAGTCTAATAGGCTGAATGGACGCATTGTGATTGTCCCGACAAGAAGTATTGAGTTTATATCAATTGACTTCGTCATAACAAATGCCGGCGTAAGCTTTGAGTAGAGCATAGTTAGAAATGATGATTTGGAGATTTAGATAATGGCCGAACGTACTTTTAAAAGCCCGGGCGTAAGAGCTTTTGAGATCGATAGGTCTGGGCCTACCCCAACCGGTCCAACGGGCGTTCCAGCAGGCGTAATAGGCACTGCTAAAGAAGGCCCAGCTTTCGTACCGATCACAGTTGCTGATTTCTCCGAATTTGAATCTAAGTTTGGATTTGTAGGCGGCGATGAGTTCGGACCTATCGCTGCACAAGAATGGCTCAGAAATGCTGGGTCTCTTTCTTATGTGCGAGTGCTTGGAGCCGGCAACGCGAAGAAAAGATCTTCAAGCGATGGAACGGTTACGAATGCAGGATTTGTCGTAGGTCAGAGACTACCTTTGGATACTGGGCTTTTGGCCGACAATCCAGAAGCTAATACAGGCGGTACAGGAGAAGGAAGAACTTACTTCCTCGGCTGCTACATGTCACAATCAGCAGGATCAACGATTTTCTCAGATGCCGGAATAGGATCTGCTCAAAACCTCGGTACCACGGTCGCAGCCTCAGTTTTGCGCGGCGTTCTAATGGCAGCATCGGGTGTTAACCTGAGGCTTTCATGCTCAAATGGCACGATGGGCCAGGGAAATACTCCGACGTCAACAATGACGTCATCAATGTCAGGACAGACGAACCCGTCTTCTGGGTTCTTGACAGGTACAGTTAATTTCTCTAACGGCTCACCTAAGTTCACCATGCTTTTGCCTGGCCACAAAGGAAAAGATTATCCTCGTGTCCTTACAGCATCTCTAAATCCTAATGATAAAGATTACTTTGCAAATATCTTCAATAAAGATCCCCAGCAAGTCCAGAAGCACGGATACGTTCTTTACACGCACTATGATGTCCATCCAGAATATGCCGTCGTAACAGGCTCTGGAATCTTGGCGACAGGATCAAGCGTTGTGAATGGTGCTGTATCAGGCCTGTACTCAGGAAGCTCTGACGCTGTTTTCCTTCTTACAGGAACTCAGGGGAGAAACAATGGGTCAACTGCAGCACCAAACTTCGAAGGATTCCGAGAGAGATTCCAGGCAGCTAAGACGCCTTTCATTATCTCGCAAGAATTTGGTGGAACCTCTAAGGATCTCTTCCGAGTGCACCTCCTAAGCGATGGTGTCATGAAGGGCAAAGCTTCAGACTCAGCAGGAGCAAACACTAAATACAAGGTTTCTATCGAGAACGTAGGCAAATCTTCAGATGAGCTTAATAAGTTCGGTACGTTCGATCTCGTTCTAAGAGATTTCTACGACAACGATGAAAATACATTCGTTTACGAGGCGTTCCGCGGTCTTAACCTTGATCCTGCTTCTCCCAATTACATCGGTCGCCGAGTTGGCGATACCAGCATGTTCTACGATTTTGATCAGGCACAAGGGTCCCAAAAACTTGTGATTGACGGAAAGTATGCTAACGTTTCTTCGCGCATAAGAGTTGAAATGGCATCTGATGTTGACAATGCCGAGATCGATCCTGAATCTCTTCCCCTAGGGTTTAGAGGTCTCGATCACCTTGTAACATCTGGATCAAATGCGCTTAGCGCACCTCCAAATGCAAACTTCAGTCTACAGAGAAACCCAAGTATGACACTCAAATCAGCTGTGCAGCCTCCTGTACCGCTTAGAGAGAACATCGCGATGGGACTCGCGCCTAAGAAGGTGCCCAATAAGTCACTTTACTGGGGCGTTCAATTCACGAAGAAAACCCTCTTAAACCAGCCAAATAAGAGCAACGTTATCGATCCAAGCATAGTCAGCTTTACGAAATTCTTCGCTGATCATGCTGTGTCTAACTTTAACGTTCTGACAGGTTCCAATGCAGGTCAGGCTGATGAAAGTGGCGCAATTCTAGATTGCGATAGATTTAATAACAACAAGTTTACTTTAGAAAACCTCCAAGTTGGTACAGGATCTGATGGTCTCGCGATAGCTACAGACGCAGCACTTGTTAACAGCTGGTCATACGCACGCGACGGAAACATCACTACAAACGCTGATGCCAAGACACGTAGATTCGAAGTAAATGATACAACAAGCCCAGCAGTTCGAAGACTCTCTAAGTTTACGATGCCATTCCAAGGTGGATTTGACGGTCTTAACGTCTTTAATAAAAACACCGCTCTGATGAACAACAACGCCGTCAAAGGCGAGATGGATGATTCGAACAGAGGTGGAATCAACGGGCCAACAGTTGCAGCCTTCAAGAAGGCTCTGGAAGTCATGGGTGAGAAAGCTGATGTTGAGATACAACTCTTGGCTGTTCCCGGCATTAGAGAGGCTACCATCACAAATGATGCTATAACGACTGTAGAGAATAGATTTGATGCTCTCTACATCATGGATATCGGCGAGCGTGATAACGTTAACGCAGTGGTTACTTCATCTGTACAAAACGTTAACGTTTCGAATACAGTGGCATCATTCAACGACAGAGCTCTGGATTCATCCTTCGCAGCAGCATACTTCCCAGATGTCAATATGAACATCCAGGTGAAGACCTTGAACCAGTCAACAAAGACTGTTGTAGGAAACTCTGCAACAGTTCGGGTCCCACCATCAGTTGCAGTTTTAGGTGCCTTCTCGTTCAATGATTCAGTGGCGTTCCCGTGGTTCGCTCCTGCAGGATTTGCTCGAGGATCTATGAACGCCCTATCTACTGCGGTGAGTCTAAATCAAACCAATATGGACGATTTGTACGACAAGGATATTAATCCCATCGTCTCGTTCCCTAATAGTTCTGGCCCGGTAGTTTACGGACAGAAAACTCTGCAATCTGCAGCGTCTGCTCTGGACAGAGTTAATGTAAGAAGGTTATTGATCGATGTAAGACGTTCAGTTAAACAAGTTGCACAGCAACTTATCTTTGAACCTAATAGAGAATCAACCCTTCAAAGATTCACTGCTTTGGTAACTCCGATCTTGAAGAGAGTCCAGGAAAATCAAGGTGTTGATCGATTTAGGGTTGTTATTGACTCTAGCACAACTACTCAGGCAGATATTGAAAACAATACTGTTCGAGGAAAGATCTTCTTGCAGCCTACGCGGACAGCAGAATTCATCTCGCTTGATTTCGTGGTAACAAATTCAGGAGTTGATGGACTTTAAGGGACGTTTTTGTTCGAAGCATATATTTATAACGTGTCACCCTAGGAGATTGTAATGGCTGAGACCCTTTCTGTTGCTGAGATGCTTCCAAATAAATTTGAACCTAAGCGCCAGTTTAGGTGGGTATTTGCAATTGAAGGCATTGATGCCTTCTTGATGAAGTCAGCCGCAAGACCTACAATTTCCACTGAGTCTGTAACGCTTCCTTTTATTAATCACACTCGCTATCTTGCTGGTCGAACAACATTCGGCGACATGTCCGTGACGCTTTACGATCCAATCGCACCTTCCGGCGCGCAACAGGTCATGGAGTGGATTAGAACTCATTTTGAATCTGTTTCTGGACGAGCAGGCTACGCAGATTTTTACAAGCGTGATTGCCAGATCAAGATGCTTGACCCAATTGGAACAGTTGTTGAGCTTTGGGACGTCAAAGGTGCGTTTATCACAAACGCTGAGTACGGATCTTTGAGCTATGACACTAACGATGCCTCAGAGATTTCCATGACTCTTCGCTTTGACAACTGCGTGCTTCAATACTGATACTATCACCCTAAGATAAAGCTCTTTTAGTTCTGGTCATGCTATTTAACAGATAATCTATCTGTAATACAATTCCTATACGAGGAGCTTTCATGTCTAGAAATGACGTATTTGGCGCTGCAAGCGCATCAGACCCCAGAGTGGCGGAAACATTAGAGCAGGCACAGCAGGATCTTGGATTCGATATCCCGATCGAGACTGTCCCTTTGCCTTCGCTAGGCAAGGCATATCCTCCGGATCACCCGCTGCATCTTAAAAACTCAGTTGACATTCGAGCGATGACAGCGAGAGAAGAAGATATCTTAACATCCAGAGCCTTTATTAAAAATGGTACTGTAATTACTAATCTGATTCGATCTTGCTTAACAGATAAGTCAGTAGATCCGAGATCGCTCCTATCGGGGGATCGAAACGCAATTCTTGTTGCCATTAGGATTACTGGCTACGGCGCAGATTATCATACTAATGTTACTTGCCCTGTATGCGGAACAGCTCAAGTGCATTCTTGCGCTCTGTCCGACTTGCCAATCAGGTCGCTTGAGTCAGACCCAGTTACTCCCGGGAGAAATGAGTTTGAAGTTGTCCTCCCGGTGTCAGGTAAGAAAGTGACCCTATCTTTCCCGACAGGCTTGGACGAGGAAGAAGCGCTAACTATCTCGGAGAGAAAACGAAAACAGGGGATCGTAGTAGATAATCTTGTCACAGAGAGGCTCTTTAGAGCTATTACGTCCATCCAGGGTAATACAGACAAGTCTTACATCAGCAAGTTTATCCGCAACATGCCCGCTAGGGATTCCTTAGAAATCAGGAGGTTCCTAGAGAAAAGCGAGCCTACCGTTAACATGGTGACACTCTTCGAATGCGAAGCTTGTGAGCTGCAGGAGGAAATGCCCCTACCCATGGGGGCAAACTTTTTTTGGCCTGAAACCTGAGGATCGTGAGCTTTTCTTAGAGCAAGCATTTTTGCTTATGTACTATGGGGGCTTCACGTATTCTGAGGCATATAAGATTCCTACTCGTTACCGCGTTTGGTTCATAGATAGAATCAATAAAGAGTTTAAAAAAGCTGCAGGGACGGGAAATGAGTCATCCCGTGCATCACATAATAATGACCCCGGAAGCAGATCTATGAGGGGTATGTCGCGACAAACAGGCCCGTCTAGGACAAGAAGATTCACTTAGCGCATATTTAATCTTGACTCCCGAGAACCTCTATGGCCACCAAAGAACAAATAGAATTACAAAAGCAGCTCATCAGACTGGCTGAAGAATATGAGACTATTCTCCAGCGCATCCAAAGCGGAGAGATAAAAGGCAGAACAGAAATAGAGGATGCTTACAATAGAATCGAAAAGACTCAGAGGAAGGCGCAAAATGAGAGCAAGACTGATTACGCAAAGTTTCTCAAAGAAAATCCCAAGCTAAGAGATTCCTTTAAAGACCTCAGCAAAGCGCAAGAAAAAGCAACCGCGACCACCGGGGGCTTAGGCAGAGGACTCGGCGGCCTAATGGACCAGTTCGGCCCAGCAGGTCTTGGTATGGTCCTGGGCGGATCTGCTCTAGGGCTCACAAAACTCACTGGTGTTCTTAAAAAGGTCTCCGAGGGCTTTGACGGACTGTCCAAGCCTATCTTGATGTCTCGTGAGGCGATCACAAACGAGTTCGGGCAAGCTATAAACGACCAGGGTGAGTTGATGACTAACTTCGCCGGCGACGCCGCGAGGTCTCAAGAAAACCTTATGAATGAGCTTGCAAAGACCCCGCGGGGCCTTGCAGCAGCCGACCCTTACATGCGCAGCTTCTCTCAGAGCTTTACCAAAGCCCAGCAAGAACTTGTGCAACGGACCGCGAAGATGCGCCATGCCGTTGGCACTGAGATGGAGTATTTGCAAGCTGCCTTTCGGACTCACTCTAGCGTCAAGGAGATCGATCATCTGCGATTAGCTTTGGGTATGACGGAAGAAGACCTCGCTTCAGTCGCTGCGCAGGCCCAGATAGGTGGAACTACTCTGGTCAGGCAAATGGCAGTCTCTGCACAAGCAACTGACAAGATGAGTGAAAGATATGGTGTGAATTTTGGGCTTGTCAGAAAAGCTACAAACGCTCTTCGAAAAGACTTCGGCACTTTCGGTACTTTTAGCGAGCAGCAACTGGCAAAAGTTGCAGCCCAAGCAGTTAAGCTAGGCGTCTCTCTTGACGGCATCAAGAAGATGACGATTCATGATAGCTTTGATACTGCAGCAGAGAAAGCCGCGATGCTCGGCCAGTCCTTCGGGATAAACATAGACGCTTTTGACCTCTTTATGGAAGAAGATCCCGCTGAGCGCCTTCGAATGATCCAAGAGGCTGCTCAACAAGCCGGCGTCGATGTCGCAAACATGTCACGTGTCGAGATGAAGCACCTTGCTGATCTTACTGGCATGGACGTCAAGGATACTATGAAAGCCCTGAGCGATTCCGGCCAGAACCTTCGAAGCCAGCTGGGTGTTGCAGAAGAAGGTAAGGTTGCAGCAGAAGATCGATTCGCACAAAATAATCGAATGATAGAAGTCCAGGCCTCCTTAGCTGACATTATGAAGAAGGTTGGCACCAACATCGCAACAATAGGTACTGATACCGGCGCAGACATTGTCAAGGGCCAGATGGAACTCTTTAAAGCGCAAGGAAATAATTTCCAGAAAATGGGCAATGCACAAATCAACGCCGCGGCAGCCCTTACTAAAGCATCCGGGGAATTAATTACCTCAAACAAGCTCATTCAAGAGTTCGTGACAAAGGCGGGTGATGTCGCATCGCGAAATCTTGTGGGAGAGGGAACCAAGGCGATCACCGGCGGCCTCGCCGCAGCGGATGACATGCTCAAAAAGATTCAGGCCCAGCGGGAAGCCGGCGGAGGTCTTAGGGACGAAGCGTTCCTAAAGACCCTGGGAGATAAGAAGCAACAGGCCTTTGCCCTCCAGATCATCAAGGTGTTTGACACAATAGGGAACCAGGCCATCCAGGCTGCAAAAAAAGCTGCAGATGCAATGTCTGCGAAAAAACCTCTTGCAGGTACAGCGGAAAACCCGAGTCACGTCACCCTACCTACACCACTTCCCGTAAAGATGGAACCCGGAACTATACAACAACCTCAGGCTGCAGCACGTCAAACTGCCACCGCGAATGTTCCAGTAACCGCAGACGGAGGAAAATTAAAGGCAGGAACACCCCAAGTTTCAAGCCCCATACCTATTGACTTAACTGTGAATCTCCTCGCCAGTAATGACGTGCTTGCTACAGCCACTGCAAATGGAACCCCTGATGGGCAAGCTTCTTCCGTAGGAACCCAACTAAACAACGGTAACCGTGCTGCGAAGGCGGTGGGCGTCGGCGCTTGATAGGGAGTAGAACTTGTCCAAGAAGATACCTATAAAGGCGCAGCAGTGGAGTCCTGCTCACGATGAGATTATGAACTCTCCAGAGATTACGAGAATCTTACGAGAACTACCTGAAGAGAGCAGGGCTCAAGTTGAGAAGCACCTTCGAGATTATGTATCTGTCCTCGGCGGCGTGATCACGACTATGAGCAACTTCAAAACCGCGGCCCAGCAGCAGGAGGACAAAGATGGCTGATGATACAAAAAAGGTCCTTATACCCAAGGATAGAAATGGCGATGACCAGCTGGGTAATGACTTCACAGCTGCCAATGCCAACTATGCCGCGATGCCGGGCTTTGGGAACGCAGGCCAAGATGATCTGCCACTAGAATCTCCCCAGCCTCTAGACAACGTACAGCAGGTAAGCTTAGGTTCTGCAAGGCAAAAGGTTTTAGATGACACCAGAATTAATCCTCGTCAACCTGGCGTAACTGATACGCTTGATTCGGCATCACAGTTTCTACCAGATGAGCTTGCACACTCCACAGTGGACAGACCGAGCACGCTTACGTTGGGCAGCATGTTCAACAAGGGCTTACCTGGAATTAGGAAGTCACCCGCTGTCCCACGACCCGGCGACGCACTAAGAGATATCAGCACTGATTCGCAGTCTCTGGATCCGCAAAACGCGCCACAGGGTCGAACAGTGGCCGGAACTCCGGGGCCCGCATACGGCAACCCCGACCAACAATCCGGCGCCGGCCCAGTTGTGCAGCGCACAGTATCAGCAGTGCTCACTAGAAATCGCTTTGCTGGCATGCACAAAAGAGTTTATGCTCCGGCCAACTCAAACCCCGATGATCAAGTTATAGGTTCTTTTCAATCTCAAGTAGGTGCTTACGATTCTGAGGCACCCACGAATGAGCCGACTCAAGCAGGATATGCCTTCACTCTTGAGGATCTTAAGGGAACCGCCGCTCAATTAATCAGTCAAGCTGCAGGGTTTTCTACCCAGGGTAGAGAGACAAATCAAGATCAGCGATATGCTAGTGAAGGTGTCGCAGTCTCTTCTGTTCGCCCTAGGAATCTCCAGGAGGGCGATATTACCAATGATGCCTTCATTAAGTCTAAAGCATCCACGGGAGAGTTTGATGAGCCGAATGACGGAGAGCCAATAGAAACTTTCGGACAGCTTAACACCCC
>Ga0080013_1003222_pt1 | contig 17587 bp, 23 predicted proteins | sample ETNvirenome_6_85_FD_69236 | JGI IMG/M metagenome (GOLD analysis project Ga0080013, IMG submission 69236) | Marine viral communities from the Pacific Ocean - ETNP_6_85 (SPADES assembly) (version 2) | ecosystem: Environmental > Aquatic > Marine > Oceanic | place: Pacific Ocean | collected 2013-06-19 | reverse complement strand
TTTGCTCGGAGGTGCCAAACATCGAGGTGATCTGGAGGAACGAGTTACGGAACTGATGGATGTGATCGCCGATCTTCCAAAAAATATCATTCTCTTCATTGACGAGATCCACAGTATTGGAAGTTCATCCGGAGGCGGGGACACCAGCTTATCAGATCTTTTCAAGCCTGCGCTTAGCAGGAATAAGATTCGTATTATCGGTGCTACTACCCTTGATGAGTATCGGAATTTCATTGAAAAGGACAAAGCTCTCGAACGACGCCTACAGTCAGTTTTTGTTGAACCTCCTAGCGTTCGTGAGACAGTAGGCATTCTCCGAGGTCTACGGGACACCTATGAAGCTTTTCACGGCCTGCACATCAAGGATGCATCTTTAATCACGGCGTGTGAGCTATCCGATCGTTATGTAACTTTTCGGAACCTGCCTGATAAGGCTATTGATCTTATCGACGAAGCCGCAGCTAGAGTCCGGGCTGAGAACGAGATGACCCCCGCAGTGATGTCTGATCTTTTTCAAAAGCTTTTGATGATAGACATCGAGATCGATTCCCTTCGGAAAGAGTCTGATGAAGATTCTAAACAAGAACTTGGTGATCTTGAAAAGGAACGGGCCAACGCTCAAGAGAAGTTTGACACTCTGCAGAGAAAGTTCAATACTGAAAAGGGTGTCATTGACAGATATCGAAAAGCAAAAGCGGCCAAGTTAAAAGTAGAGTCTAAGCTGGCAGATGCCCACGCCGGAGGTGCTGGACGAGATGATTACTTTAGAATGAAAGTTGAAGATCTCCCGAAGGTTGAGGAAGGTCTTAAGGACGCCCAGCAAGCTTTTCAGCAGTTGCGCCAATCGGGGGAGCTAATGGTAAAAGAAGAGATCAGCCCCCTAGAGATCGCTCACGTCATCTCAGATTGGATCGGCATCCCTGCTGAGAATCTTTCTAAGTCTGATCGTGAGAAGCTAGGAACTTTACAAGAGGATATCGAGGCTCTTGTCTTCGGACAGCCAATAGCGGTTAAAGGTGTGTCAGACGCCATCATCAGATCACGCGCAGGCTTATCTGATGAGACACGCCCTATAGGATCCTTCCTGTTCTTGGGCCCATCCGGTGTTGGTAAGACATGGTTGGCGAAGTGTTTGGCCAAGCTAATGTTTGATGACTACGATCACATGGTCCGGATTGACATGTCGGAATACGGGGAGAAGCATTCTGTATCTCGATTGGTCGGGGCCCCTCCTGGATATATCGGCTTTGAGCAAGGTGGACAACTTACTGAAGCAGTTCGCAGGCGACCCTATACCATTGTCTTACTTGATGAGATTGAGAAAGCTCACCCTGAGGTTTTTGATGTTCTCTTACAGGTTTTAGATGACGGCAGGTTAACTGACGGACAAGGGCGAATGGTCAACTTCAAGAATACTATCATCATCATGACATCTAATATTGGTTCTCACTTGCTTTTAAATGCACTTTCTACGACAGGGAAGGTATCGGGCGCTGTCCGTGATCAAGTATCTGCGCTGTTACGATCTAAATACCGACCGGAAATTTTAAATCGCATCGATGAGGTGGTGATATTTGATCCGCTTGGAAAGGATCTTCTTCGAAAGATCGCGGTGACCTGCTTAGAAGAAGTTAAGAATAGGTTGGCTAAGAAGAAGATTAAGCTCGAGTGGACAGACGCACTCATAGAATACCTCAACGATCAGGAATACGATCCTTCACAAGGTGCACGTGGGATGAAGGCATTTGTTAAGAAGAATGTTGAGACAGATATCGCAGGTGCAATTGTTAGACATCACGATGTGACAGGCTTTCAGATTGACGTAGTCGATGGAGAGGTGAAAATTCACCCTCTCCAGGATAATTAGTAACATGGCAAGTTCACGTAGCATAAATGAGCAAGCAGCGTTTGGTAGGTCTGACCTTATCAGGCCTAGTGAGGCGCATTACGTTCTTGTCTATCCCAAGGGCGAATTGCTTAATAATATTCTTACGCGTATTCGAATTCTCCGCGGGATTGCGACAGTGTATCAGCGTGACACCATCACGAAGTCAGGCAATCGATCTTTCGTACCGATTGAGGTAGGTTTCATTGTCCCTGAAGGCTACGGCGGCCGCGAGAAGTTTGAGGAAGATATGTTGGTGTCCATCAGAAAAATAAAAGGCGTAGCTGAGCTTCGAAAGATGAAGAAAGCTCACTCTAAGTAGTGTAAATCGCGCATCTCCGTGATATAATCTATGCGGAGATGATAAATGCGCGTCCTTATCCTTGATGGTCATAATCTTTTACATCGCGCGCGCGTAGGGTTTCGCAAGGGTGACCACGCCATCACCTTCATGTTCTTCCGGTCGCTTCGACCTCTTATTGAGAAGATGAATCCCGACAAGGTGTATTTCGTCCTCGAAGGAAGTCCCAAGAAGAGGATCGAGATGGATCCCGAGTACAAGGCCAATCGTAAGATCTCTGCAGCAGATCCAAAGTACCAAGAGATGACAGACTTCTTTCGGCAGAAAGATGAGTGCGTGGAACTCCTTTACAAAGCGTTCCCATTCAGCATAGTCCGCCATCCTGATTTTGAAGCAGACGACATCATTGCTCATTACGCAAGGTTATATAGGGAAGATGATGTAACGATTGTCTCAGGTGATTCTGATTTCATTCAGCTGCTAACCGATGAGGATCCCCAGATCAAGCTCTACCACCCGATCAAGAAGGAGTACATCCAACCACCGGATTACAACTATCTGGAGTGGAAGGCAATCCGAGGAGACGCTACTGATAATGTTCCAGGAATTCCTCGCCACGGAGACAAGACGGCAGAGAAGATCGTTCGGGATCCTTTGTTGTTCGGTGAAAAGATGAAAGATCCGGAGTGGAAGGATCACTTTCTCCGCAACATGGGCTTGATTCGTATTGACCCCTTGACAGAAGAGGAAGTAAGTGAAATTCAGCTTGCAGAGAACACCCTCCAACCTGAGCTTATTCAAGAGCAGTTTCAACACTGGGAATTTAGTTTTGCCAGCAAGGAAAAATCCTGGTCTAAGTTTGTAGAAACTTTTATTGAGGTAGCATAATTGAACATTTGCGTAGGTTTGTGATAAATACTAGAAGCCTATGGATAATTTAAAAAAGCTTTTTAAGACCGCCACCCGAGAGATAAAAATTGGGGATACTCTACAACCAGTAAAGGTTTTCCAGTGTAAGAAAGGGTGCGGTCACAGTTCTTCCAAGCCCGACCCCAGTAAAGCAACTTGTCCTGGGTGCGATTACAAAGAGAAAGTCCAGCGCCAGATTGAAGCAGAAGGAACTTTGCGCCTTAAGGGAGGTGCTCCCAAGCCTAAAGGCGGCAATTTCCGAGAAGTTGATCGAGGCGACAAGTAGGAGGTCTGATGCCTGAAGGTCCTGAGTGCCGCAGAATGGCACTGGAATTATCAGAAGAAGTTTCTAATAAGCGATTAATTGATATCGTCGTGGAAAGCGGACGATATATCAAGAAGCCCATCTCGGGAATCGAAGATCTGCTATCAGATACCCCTCTCCACATTAGGGGCGCGGGAGTTCACGGTAAGTTTATCTTCTTTTTGCTAGATCATGAGTGGTCGATCTGGAACACACTAGGCATGACGGGCGGGTGGTCTCGTAAACTCCAGAAGAATAGTCGAGTTCGGTTTATGTTAGAAGATGGGCCGGTCTTTTTCAACGATACTAGAAATTTTGGAACCCTTAAATTTGTTAAGGGCAAGCAACCCATTGTTGACAAGTTAAATTCTTTGGGTCCAGATCTTCTTGCCGAAGAATGCTCTGATGAACTTTTTACGCTTAACATTAGAAAGAAAAGCAAAAAGACAATAGTAGAGGCTCTCATGGACCAGTCTGTGGTTTCTGGTGTAGGAAATTATGTTAAAGCTGAAGCGCTTTACCTCTCCAAAATCTCTCCGCATCGCCTTGTGTCTTCTCTGACAGATATTGACCTACAAAATTTAAATCTTGCTACTAGATCTGTCTTGGTTAATTCTTTTGAAAGCGGAGGAGCTACCATCCAATCCTATCGGAGTTTCTACGGAGAAGTAGGGGATGCCACCCAGCGATTCGCTGTGTATGGTCGCAAGACTGATCCAGAAGGCAGAGAGATAATTAAAGAGCAGACCAAGGATGGACGAACTACTCACTGGGTACCCCAGGTCCAATCTTGACATTTACTTGATCACCTTACGAAGGTAATATCGCATATGATCAATGTGGCACACATAGGATCCGGATCTATCAGCGAGTATCAGATTGTGACGATGGAGAGTTCATCATTCAAGAAAGTTGCCGATTTTGAGGCGATGGACACAAATATGGCGTCTTTTTACAAGACCTATCGTAAATTTCTTTCTGTTACTTATGATGTTCATCCGCGCGACCTTATACTTTTGCCCAAGATGAAGAGTATTTTTAAACTATGGAGAGCAGCAAATGACCCTTCCTGATAATGATCAGTCGTATCTTAGACAATCTGGCGTTTTAAAAGAGAATGAAGTCGTGTCTAAAGAGGGCGATCTGTATGTTGCTACCGATGTTCTTACCGGTGTGCGCAGGCTTATAACAATCCCCGCTTCTCTACTTGAGAATCTTAAAAGGCGAGTGTTGAGAGACTAATCTATGCAGTTCCAGACTAACAAGAGTGTCTTGTTTGACGAAGACGCTCGGCAGAAACTTCTTGAGGGCGTCAATATCTTAGCTGATGCCGTCAAGGTTACCCTAGGACCCAAAGGGAAGAACGTTGTCATTGAACATCTGGACCGCGCGCCAACAGTGACAAAAGATGGTGTATCAGTTGCACGTGCCATCAATCTGAAAGAACGCTTCCTTAATCTGGGAGCGCAGATGGTGAAAGAGGTCGCATCCCGTACCAATGATGTAGCAGGTGATGGCACCACAACGGCGACAATACTTGCCCAAACGATATATGCAGAAGGCCTCAGGATGCTGTCCAGCGGTTATCAAGCCACAGACATTAAGGTTGGTATTGATTCTGCTGTCGAGGAGATCACGCGGTCTCTGAAGGAGATGGCAACGCCTGTGTCTGATAATGATATGATCGCCCAAGTAGGTACCATCTCTGCCAACGGTGCCGAAGATATCGGTCAGATGATCGCCCATGCTCTGGATCAGGTCGGCCGCGATGGAGTGGTTACGGTCGAGGAAGCCAAAGGCTTTGACACCACAGTAGAGATTGTTGAAGGAATGCAGATTGATCGAGGCTATGTTTCCCCTTACTTTGTGACCAACGGTGAGAAGATGACTGCGGAGCTCAAGAATCCTTACATCTTCATTACGACACGAAAACTAACTTCTCTATCAGACATCGTGACTGTTCTTGAAGGCATTGTTCAACAAAACAAACCTGTCCTTTTTATTGCCGAAGACGTAGAAGGTGATGCGCTCCAAGGTCTTGTCGTTAACAAGATGAAAGGAGTTGTTGAAGCTTGTGCGATCACATCACCGGGATTCGGCGCCGGCCGCATTGAGATGATCGATGATATCGCCACCTTGACTGGTGCTACTGTGGTCTCTGACGCGAACAGCCTTGGCTTTAATGATGTTAAGCTAGAACACCTAGGGACTGCAAAGAAGGTGATCTGTAGCCGAACTCGAACTATCATAGTTGGAGGAGCTCAAAAAGCCAAAGAAGTCAAGACACGCATTAAAGATCTGCGAAAGAGAATAAAAGACTCTGCAATCTCCGAGCAAGAACGTGATTTTGTTAAGACACGGATCTCAAAGCTCGGCGGCGGAGTCGCGGTATTGAGAGTTGGCGGATCTACAGAGCTCGAGGTAAAGGAGCGGAAGGATCGCGTGGATGACGCATTGAATGCGACGCGAGCAGCTATCGAGGAAGGAATAGTCCCCGGCGGAGGAGTCGCGCTAGTTAGAGCAGCTTCTCAGCTTGAAACCCAGACTGGAGAAATCGATGGTCAGGCAATCGGTCGAAGCATTATTAAACGTGCATGTGCAGCGCCCCTCTCCCAGATCGTGTCTAACGCCGGCGGAGAACCTGTGATCATAGCTGCAAAGATTGCTGAACTCGAGGGAAATCAGGGTTATGATGCTGCTAATGATGAGTTTGGTGATATGATCATCGCGGGAATCATTGATCCCGTCAAGGTGACCCGATGTGCCTTAGAGAATGCAGCCTCAGTTGCAGGTTTGATGCTCACAGTAGACGCAAGCATTGTAGAGGATACTAATGAAGACTAAAGCTTTAATTTTTGACATGGATGGGACATTAACCCCTAGCACCCGACCGGTTCCAGAAAGAGTGTTGGCGGCTCTCCGGAAGCTACATGGAAGGTACAAGCTTTATCTTGTCACTGGATCTAATTACAAGAAGGTAGAGGAACAGTTTACATGGGGCAATATTATCAATCTTTTCGAGCGCGTGTTTTGCTGTAATGGTACTATCGTCTACCAGACCACATTAGATCCCGACGATGAGTTTGGGAACCTCGAGCCAGACATGATCCATAAGGTGACCTTGACGGATCACTACAGCCAGTCAGATCTGAACTACCTAATTTCCATCCTTCTGAAGTACGCTTACAAGAATCACGCGAAGTTTAAGACAGGTACCTTTGTTGAGTGGAGAGACAGCCAGATCAATTTCTCACTAATTGGGCGGAATTGTAGTCAAGCCCAGCGCGAAGATTACTCCAAGTGGGATAAGAAGTCAGGGGATCGTGACAAGGCTGTAAAGTTTCTTGAGGAAAAATTTGATTCTTACGGTTTGTCATTTCGTAAAGGCGGTCAGATCTCTATCGACATCAGCCGCAACGAGTGGAGTAAGGCTTACGCGTTTGAGAATATTGACGAGGCACCCGAGGAGTGCGTCTTCTTCGGTGACAACATAGTTCCAGTGGGAAATGATTGGGAGATTGCGAAGATGTGCGGAAAGTTCCACGCGGTGGAGGGCCCTGATCACCTTCTGGAAATTCTCAAAGGGTACTGATATGTATTATCGTTATGAACAAGATTTTGATGTTCTATCCTATAATGATATGCTTCTGGGGCGCATGCCTCGTTTTTGACCTTCTTTTCTTGCCCTTTACTGGTATGCGAATAGCATGGCCTATCTGCATGGCTTACTATGCTATGCGGTGGAATGAGCTTAAAGACTTGGATAAAGACTTAGATGAGTGAGTGGCGATGTCTCCAAGGATCATCAAAAGACCTGAGAACGCATCTCGAATTATTGCTGAGGAAAGGTTATAAGATACACGTAGGATGTGATTCTCACCAGTATGCTGACTATACTCGCATAGTGTCAGTGATCTGCCTTCGAAAAGGCCCTAATGGTGTGATCACTTATCGGAAGAGCCAAAACGAAAAACCTTCATCAACAATCTACTTAAAGCTCCAGAGAGAAGTGATAGAAGCCCTTGAAATAGCGCAATTTGTGGCTAGCCGCGGGTTTGAAGATATCACAGTGCACTTAGATATTAATCCCAATGATAAGTACCTTTCAAATAAATTCTACCAAGAGTTTGTAAACATGGTGAAGGGATGTGGGTATAAATGTATTACAAAACCGGATGCATTCGCTGCAGCGATAGCAGACATGTTTACGTGAGGTGAAAATGGAAAAAATACTCGAACTGAGCAGGCAAAGAATTCAAGGGTTGGATAATTTGCTAAATGGCATTGCTTCTTTGCGCACAAATATAGTAGAAGCGGGGAATAGTCACACCAACCAGGCAGCTGCAGAAACTTCTGTTGACGCAGCAGAGAAATGGAACGCGATCCAGCGCAGTAATAGTTTCAACAAGGGGGTCAAATCAGGCTATGCGAATGCTTGTAATGATTTCTTGGGGCTAATAGACAATCTTGCAAATGTAGTGGCAAGTGAACGTGCAAGCTTGGAGGAGTTATTCGCTGAACTTTTTAGTGTTGCTGAAGAGCCTGAAGAGGCGGGGGAAGGTGACGACCCCTTAGCCTAAAAAAGGGGATAAGGGGACTAACTGCTATTAAGCGCGCATACTTTGCTCTCTTTCAAATATCCAATATGAAAAGAATGAAACTGGATCATCCCATTATGATTCTACGGAATCGACTTCGTTACTTAGAAAAATCAAAAGAGTAGTTTATAATTTAGCTTTCTATTTATAAACGTGAGGATGTCTGTTTAATGAGTAGCGAATTTGCCCCCGCCGCCGGAGTCGTTGTGTTAAAACACATGGACGGCGATTACCATGTTCTTTGTCTTAAAACTCGTGCTGGAACGTATGATCTCACTAAAGGTATCATAGATCCTGGGGAATCTGCTTTTGACACAGCACTAAGAGAAGTGTATGAGGAAGCAGGTATCTCAGACATTATTTTCCCATTCGGTAAAAAGTCACTTCAGCATGATGCGTGTGAGATGTTCGTTGGAATAACATCTCAGGAACCGGAAATTCTACCCAATCCACACAACGGTATTCTTGAACATACGGGATATAAGTGGTTACCAATCCTAGATGCAGTGAACTCTAGTAAGATAAAGAAGTTCTTGCAACCCTCAGTTATGTTCGCTTACGATCTCACCAGAGATAAACAACTTTAAGATTAGGTGTAGTATCACGTATGAGGACGTGGAAGCCGCCAAAGTCTCCTTACGATCTAATTCAGGAGCAATTGTACGAAGATCCATGGAAAGTTCTTGTTTCCTGCGTGTTCTGTAATCTTACTCGTCGACATACAGCTGAACCGCTGTTGTGGAAATTTTTCTCTGATTATCCCACACCTGACGTAGCAGCTCAAGCGAACATCGAGGATTTAGAAAATTTACTTAAGCCAATAGGGCTAAGTTCAAGGCGCGCCCAAACACTTAAAAGAATGTCACAGGAATACCTCAGCTTAGATTGGGACGAGCCAATTGAGCTTTACGGCATTGGAAAATATGCTAATGATGCTTGGAAAATATTTTGTACACCCACGTGGCGAAAAGCTACACCGAAAGATCACGCATTAAGTTGGTATCATAGCTGGCTAGTAGAAAAGTTTGCATAAATTCATAATTAAGATAGGATAAAATAATGAAGCAAGAAGAAATTGATAAATTAGTTAAGATTCGGAAATATATTATCGAATGTCATGATAGTCTCGATGGGGCAGGCAACAACAACTCACTTGTTAAGCAATATGATGTGGCACATGAGTATACACAGCTTATTAAGATGACTGATGATTTGTTAGGGCCTTATGTGTCATTTGAATGAAGTCGCCTCTCATAACCCCCGTGTATGTAGTGTCAGAGATATTCTTGGGGTGGGCAGATGAATGTTACGCACAAGCGGATAAGTTTACGATGACTGGCGATAGAGAAAAAGCACAACAGTGGGAAAAAACTGCTATTTACATTCAACAGTCTGCTTTTGAGTTTATCGCATCTATGTTTGCCGACAACGCTATAGCTTTAAAAAAAGAAAACAAAAGAGAAAAAAATGGCTTCAAGTACTAAGATTTCAATGAAGGTCGCAGGGAAGCGACCCCGTGCGGTTGCTGAACCCGATCCCGTCCAGAGTGCACCCGCCCTACCAGCGAAAATTAAGGAAAAGACCGCGGCATCTCTTCCTAAGAAAACCGTGGCTTCTAAGAAAAAGAAAGCGGTGCGAAAGAAGATAACTTCTCCTGAAGATGCAATTCTCCAGTCTTCTGCTGTAGACCCTGATCTTGAGAAGGCCGTAAAACCCAAAAAGACAGCTACTAAAAAGGCACTCCCAAAGAAGAGATCCGCCAAAAAGGCAGCTGCTAAGAAGAAGACCGCCAAGAAGCCTGCCAGCAAAAAGGCCAAGAGATAGCGGAGATAACACAAGATGTCGACTGATCTTAGAAAGATGCAGCTTATTTCAACTCATATTGTTATGGCACCTGATGTAGGTGTTCATGGTAACTTATTCGGCGGAATCATTCTTGGATGGATTGATGAAGCTGCAGGTGCCTTTGCAGGTCAGTTTGCTGACACACCCCGGATGGTGACAGCAAAATTGTATGAGACAGCCTTTCTTTCTCCAGCAAGAGCAGGTAATCTAATTAAGATCTACGCGTGTGTCAAAGAGGTAGGAAACACATCAGTAACGTTAACGGTGGAAGCACGTAAGCATAGTGTTTACACAGGAGTTCAGAAAACTATTACCAAGACGAACATCAAGTTTGTGCGTATTGATGAGGACGGTGATCCCGTGCCTATTTCTGAACGTGCTAAGATGAAACTCCATGAGAATGAGCCGGGCCAGGATACAAGAGATCGTCTGGCGCAAATTCAAGAGTGGCGAAATTCTGTAAAGAAGTAAGATGTCATGAAATGCGTAGTCGACCTTAATTCTCTTCGCTTAGCTGATATTGACAAGGTGGGCGGGAAATCTGCATCACTCGGCGAGATGTTGCAAGAACTAACTCAGCTGGGTGTCAACATCCCGGGTGGTTTCGCCGTCACTGTTGATGCTTATCGAGAGTTTATCACTGCGAACGGGCTGGAAAATGAGATCCGGCGCCTGATCGGTGAGTGTGATGTTAACAACCTTGTCCAGTTGCGCAAGACAGGTTCCCAGATCCGTGAGATTATTCGTGAAGGTGAGTTCCCTGATCACATCCGCGAGGAGATCAAGGAAGCTTATCACGATCTTTCTCTGCTCTATGGACAAGAGATTACCGACGTAGCAGTGCGCTCCTCAGCCACAGCAGAAGATCTACCTGACGCATCATTCGCAGGACAGCAGGAAACGTTCCTCAATGTGCGAGGCTGGAAAGGCGTGCTCACAGCGGTAAGAAACTGCTTTGCTTCGCTCTTCACAGACAGGGCGATATCTTACAGAGACAACTTCGGTTACGATCACTTTGATGTGGCGCTCTCAGCTTGCGTACAAAAGATGGTGCGCTCTGACCTAGGCGCTTCAGGCGTGGCTTTCTCACTGGACACTGAGTCAGGTTTCCCAGATGTCGTCCTGATCAACGGTTCCTGGGGCTTGGGTGAGATGGTCGTCCAAGGAGCTGTGTCTCCCGATGAGCTGCTTGTCTTTAAGCCCACGCTCAAGAAGGGGCACTCCGCTATCATTGAGAAGAAGCTGGGAGAGAAGGACCAAAAGATGATCTACTCAGACAATCCCGGAGAGAGAACAAAGATCATCAATACTAATCCTGAGATGCGTGGTAACTTCTGCATTCCTGATGAGACAGCCCTTAAGTTGTCTGATTGGGTCTGCAAGATTGAGGATTACTACACAGACATGAAAGGTCACTGGTGCCCAATGGATGTGGAATGGGCAGTCGACGGCTTAAGTGGTGATCTCTACATCGTCCAGGCCCGCCCTGAAACCATTCACTCTCAGAAGCGCAAGGATCACCTGGTCGAGTACAAGATCAATGACGGCAACCGCGAAGAGCGCTTGATTGGGCACGGCGTAGCTGTTGGCGATGGGATATCCACAGGCAAGGTCCGTGTGATGTACTCCCTGGATGGCCGCGACGGCACGATGGATGAGAAGGATTTCGAGGACGGCGACGTTCTGGTCACTGAGATGACTGACCCTGACTGGGAACCCATCATGAAGAAAGCTTCGGGCATCATCACCAACAAGGGCGGCCGAACCTGCCACGCAGCTATCGTGGCTCGTGAGATGGGTATTCCTGCAATCGTCGGTGCCAAAAGCCTGGACGGCAAGCTTGGAACTGAAAGCTTAAACACCGGACAAATTGTGACAGTGTCTTGTGCTGAGGGTGATGTGGCGAACATCTACGACGGCATCGTGCTTTACGATGTGGAGAAGACAGATCTCGCGGATCTGCCCAAGACAAGAACGCCGATCATGATGAATGTTGGCTCACCTGACCAGGCTTTCAAGTTCTCTTCCATTCCTAATGCTGGAGTCGGCCTGGCACGGGAAGAGTTTATCATCAACAACTACATTCAGGCACACCCTCTGGCTCTTTTGCGGCACAGAGAGATGGATGACCCGGAGCTGACCGAGAAGATTGAAGCACTGACGCAAGGCTATGACGATGAAGAGACGTTCTTTGTGAAGCGCCTTTCCTATGGTATTGCTAAGATCGGTGCAGCGTTCTATCCCAACGAGGTTATCGTACGCTTCAGTGACTTTAAGTCCAACGAGTATCGAGGCTTGCTAGGCGGTGAGTACTTTGAACCCGAGGAAGAGAACCCAATGCTGGGCTGGCGCGGTGCGTCACGCTACTACTCCCCTGAATATCAAGAGGCTTTCGGCCTGGAGTGCAAAGCAATCCGGCGAGTCCGTGAGAAGATGGGCCTAAAGAATGTCACTGTGATGATCCCGTTCTGCAGAACAGTCGGTGAGCTTCATAAAGTTTATGACGTCATGAAAGCATACGGGCTGGAACGAGGTAAGGAAGATCTGCGTGTCTTCTTGATGGCAGAGTTGCCTTCCAACGTGATCATGGCGACAGAGTTTGCCAAGCATGTGGACGGCTTCTCCATCGGCAGCAACGACCTCACTCAGCTTACCCTAGGCTTGGACCGTGACTCCGAACTTGTGCAGCACCTGTACGATGAGAGAGATCAGGCCGTGAAAACGATGCTGTCGATGGTGATCTGCCAGGGCAAGGCAGCAGGTGTGAAGGTCGGTATCTGCGGTCAAGGACCATCTGATTTTCCAGACCTAGCACAGTTTCTGGTTGAGCAACAGATCGATTCCATCTCAGTGACACCTGACAGCGTGCTTAAAACAACGCGCGCCATATATGAAATAGAAAACACTGGAATAATCCGACAGAACGACAGCTGAGTATAATGCTGTAGTCTAAGGCATAGTTATTAATAACTGTGAGGTCAAATGAAAAGATTTCGTCTCGGTAACACACCAACATCAACTCTTGCAATCTGGGCGATAGCGATCGGCCTGATTTTTCTTTTGATAGCGCTCCCTGGTGCCCCGCGCAACCAAGCAAAGCATGTAAGCTACACTGAGATGATTCAGTATGTTAAGGAGCTCCCTTCTGACAGGGTTGGCTCTGCTAAGCTTATCATTAGCGGAGACAAGTGGGAGCTACATCAAAAAGATGATCCGCTTGTCATGAAGACAACTGGGCCGGTCACCGAAAGCCTTCTAGAGCTTGCTCAAAAACAGCATCCAGGATTGCGCCTGGTTATCAAGCCTGCAGAGCCACCGTCTCCTTTCTGGTCCCTAATCATTGCTATTTTACCCTTCCTGCTTCTCGGGTTGCTTTTCTGGTTCTTTCTTCGAGGAATGATGAAGAATCAGGGTAAGGCTATGGACTTCAACAAGAGTAAACATACACTGCTGGAACCAGGGGAGAATGATAAGAAGTTCTCTGACGTAGCAGGTTGTGATGAAGCTAAGCAGGATCTGGAAGAGATAGTAGAGTATCTTAGGGAGCCGGCCAAGTTCTACAAGATCGGTGCTAAACTACCAAAAGGCCTGCTGCTTGTCGGCCCGCCAGGCACAGGTAAGACGCTGCTGGCTAAGGCGTTGGCAGGTGAAGCAGGTGTGCACTTCCTCACCATCTCAGGCTCCGACTTTGTGGAGATGTTTGTAGGCGTAGGTGCCGCACGCGTACGCGATCTATTTAAAGACGCAGCTTCCTACGCTCCTGCTATTGTCTTCATCGACGAGATCGATGCAGTAGGTCGCCAACGGGGCGCAGGGATGGGTGGAGGCCACGACGAGCGTGAGCAGACACTTAACCAGATGCTGGTCGAAATGGACGGCTTTGCTGAGAACAGCGGCATCATCGTTCTCGCAGCATCTAACCGACCCGATGTCCTGGATCCAGCGCTACTCAGGCCCGGTCGCTTCGATCGTCGTGTAACTGTCGGGCGCCCTGACATTAAAGGCCGTGCAGAGATCTTGAGAATACATCTGCGTGATATTCCTCTGTCACCGTTGGTAGATATTCAAGTCGTGGCTCGTTCCACACCAGGAATGACAGGAGCAGATTTAGCTAATCTATGCAATGAGGCAGCACTTGCTGCAGCCCGTGAAAGTCGCGACAAGGTGGAGCCACAAGATTTTGAGCTGGCCCGAGACAAGGTCACAATGGGTTCTCCCCGCAAGTCAATGGTGATGTCCGAGGATCAGAAGTTGGCGACAGCTCGTCACGAAGCTGGGCACACAGTAGTAGCATTCCACACCAAGACTTCAGATCCCCTCCACAAAGTGACCATTATTCCGCACGGAGGTGCCTTGGGATTAACGATGCAGTTACCCGAGGAAGACAAATACTGTTCTACGCAAGAGGAGTACGAGGATAGAATCAAGGTGTTGCTAGGTGGTTACATTGCCGAGAAGATGTATTACGGCGACAAAGGCTCGACAACTGGCGTAAAGAACGACTTGCAGAGAGTTAAAGCCATCGCCGCCGCAATGGTTAAAGAGTTTGGCATGTCTGAGCTCGGACCAATTTATAACTCCTCTGGGAATGATAACGTGTTCTTGGGCAGAGAGATGTCTATGTCTAGGCGAGGCGACATCAGCGAAGAGGTATCATCTTCGATTGATCGTGAGATCAGAAGCATTATTGAGATATGCATGGATAAGGCCAAGGGCATCTTGCTACACAACAAGGTCGCGATGGACAAGCTCGTGGATGATCTAATGGAGCATGAGACATTAAACGCCGAGCAGATTAACGAAGTATTATCCAGCTAACATTTGGAGAGTTGACCGAGCGGTCGAAGGTGGTCGCCTGGAACGCGGCTGTAGAGCAATCTACCGAGGGTTCGAATCCCTCACTCTCCTCCATATACAATTTAGGTAGCTTTGTGTATTTTTAAAAGCTGCCTTTATAATAGCAGGAGATGCGATGAAGAAGCTTAATCAAATCGAAGTGATTACCATTTTGGGTATCTTAGCATGTGTTGCGCTGATAATAATGTTTGCAACCGGTTGCGCTGAACAACCAGAGGTTGCTGACGTAGTTCCGCCGCCATCAGCGTTCGAAAAGAGGATGGCTTCTGAGTACGAAGGAACTGTGGTGCCTGCAGCGAGGCTCAATCGAGCTGAACGAAGAGGACGAGCAGGTGCAGTCAAGGTTTTCACCCCCGGTTCAGGGCGAGGTAGCGGCTGCTATGTGACCTATAAGGGCGCGCATTTAGTTGTAACTGCAGCCCACGTATTTGATGATTCTTCCACCAACTGGGTGTGGATAGTCAGAGGCGATAAGAAGATAAAAGCGCACCCAGTCTATTTTGACAAGGGCGAAGATATCGGTCTTCTTGCCACCAAGCCTATGGACATGGTGACGCCTACAAAGCTAAATGTTAGAACTCCATATCCGCCTATCGGTGAAGAGCTAACGTACTCAGGCTACCCGGGTCGTCATGACTTATTGACCATTCGTGGCGAGGTTGTAGGATATCAAAAAATCTGGGACGAGAGAGAAAAGGTCGTTGTCCACACTTACGGCTGGCCAGGCGCCTCAGGATCTTGCTTCTTTGATAAGCGAGGTCGGATGGTAGGTGTTCTTGTAGCTATCCCCGTCGGCAAAGGGTATGTTCCACAGCTTTTGGAAAGCATGATCTTTGCGACACCAATCAAAGTTTTAGACCTGGACAAACTGGATAAGCATCTTTGCACACTGCAACCTGATATTCGCCCTAGCTTCTGTTCTAAAAAGTAATGTTCAAGGTAATCCTTCTTCTCGCTGGTCTTCCTTTCTTTCACCCGGAGAAAGAGATTAAGTGCCCGAAGTATATGCCTGGATCAAATATCCCTGTACCCAACGGCGTTGTATTTCAATATACACGTGAGCAGTGGCGAAACAACCAGATGAGATGTTACTGCGAGACTGTTAAGCATGTTGAAGACATGTGCATCCGAGCAGGATATAATCAATCACGCTGTGTCGCAAAAACAAACGTGTGGATACAAGAAAACTTTCCCATAATCCCTAATCCAAATGGAGGCGGAGGCAATAATGAAAGAGACGGACGCGCTAACTTTATCCTTAACATTAGAACCGTCCCGTAAGCGAGGAATGGCTCTCGCCATCACTATGATGATGCTCGTGGTTATCTCCATGAGCGCAGTGATGCTATGGAATAGCACTTATTTAGAAACCCTGATCGCAGGTAATCGTCGTAGAGCGATGCATGCAAAACACTCAGCGATGTCAGGTATCAACCACTTCATGGCGATGAAAGTTTATGACAGCGACGTTCGAAATATGCTTGGCAATCGAAGCAAGGGTGAGCTTATAGAGATTACTCACATTCCGGGAACTAAGCAGTTCTACAAAGTAGAAGTCAGTACCTGCTGCGACCGCAATGGGCAAATTTTACCTGAAGATATGTTCAGAGTGATCTCCACGGGTTATTATGGAACCAAACCTAATGTGATGGCCGAATCTGTTGTCGAGGCCTTCATTCAAACTAGAGAAGAGAGATAACGTGAATCAAATTGAAATCAAGCTGCTGCCCTGGTATTACCACTTATGTGAGTACTATGGTGTTTCCCCTGAACAAGCCCTAAAACTCGGCACTAGATCTAATGGTCGCAAACCTAGTCTTCCTGGGTCTTCAACGTGCCAAGCAGTTTCTGACATGACACTTGAGGATATCTGGGAAAGCCGGGAAAGAAAATCCATAGAAGACGTGTTCCAGTTTTATAAAGACCAGGGATCTTGGAGTACTTTTAGGCAGTGTGTCCGGCACAAAGATCTGATCCAGCTGCACATGTCGCTTTTATCACAAACTGTGCCTCTAGGCGGTCACGTTTGTGAGTACGGATCCGGAGTTGCACCTTACATGAATACTTTATTGCAAGCAGTACCCGCAGATTCACAGCTAGATGTCTCTATTGTTGATGTTGATTGTGAACATTTTACTTTCGGTCAGTGGCGCCTGAATGACATTAAGGAAAAGAGAGACATGACTAATGTGTCCATACAGGCACATGAAGCTCAAGTTGACTCTCTTCCTACTTTTCACAAGCCGCTCGACACCGCGTTTTTGTTTGAAGTTATTGAGCATACTCCAGATCCAGTCGCTCTGATATCTAACTTGCACGCACAGATGAATCCAGGAGCATGTCTGGTTGAGAACTTCATCTTGGCGAATGACGTCTTAGATGCGCCTGAGTTCGATGGGCCTGACCTGAGGTCTGCAGCTTTGCTTAGAGATGATTATCTAGGCTTCATAAAGGATAATTTTGTTCTCCTCAGTGATGCTGATCCCGACCAAAGTTTTAAAGAGAATCCTAACGCTACCCGCGCCTGGAGAAAGAAGTAGTCATTGAACATTTTTGTCCTTGATCGAGATCCTGAAGTTTTGGAGGAATACCTTGCCACGGGAACCTAAGTTTAAGACAGGTGACACTGTCACCGCACGTTACGGAAAGAAAGTAATCAGATCTGCAGAGATCATGGCTTATAACAAGAATAACAACTACTACTGGCTCAAGATTAATGAAGAGTTTATGTGGTTGCCTGAATGCACTCTGGTACTCAACAAGGCTTAAGTGGATATTCCTCATCTCGAACCGGGCATGCTTGTCCGGACCAATGTCATAGAGCTGGAGTCTGTGTGCGGAGACCCGGGCAAGATCATTGGATATGCCGGAAAAGGCTTCTACAAGAT
>Ga0080013_1003221_pt1 | contig 17589 bp, 25 predicted proteins | sample ETNvirenome_6_85_FD_69236 | JGI IMG/M metagenome (GOLD analysis project Ga0080013, IMG submission 69236) | Marine viral communities from the Pacific Ocean - ETNP_6_85 (SPADES assembly) (version 2) | ecosystem: Environmental > Aquatic > Marine > Oceanic | place: Pacific Ocean | collected 2013-06-19 | reverse complement strand
TTAACCCATTATTGGTTCTGTTGTAAAAAGTTACCTTTTTATCTTTATCACTTCTATTTAACCTTTCTACTATTTCCTGTATTGTCATTAGCTTTTCTCCTCGTTTATATTAAAAAAATTGTCTCGCAGTTGCTTGGCATAATCTAAGAAAGATTTTCGGTCCTTCTTGGTATTAGGAATCCATGCTTTGCTCTTTATTAAGCCTTTTTCTTTTTGCCTCTTCTCGTAGGCTTTTACGTCTTCGGTATTACTCATTATTAGTCTTCTCCTTTTTAAAAATAAATTTCTCCGGTGTGTCCCATATTGCTTGTTCTCTTGCCCTTTTTAAGACTTCATTTTTATTTGTTCCACAATACAAAGGTATATGGCTTTCGTGAATCGGGATATATGGTGAAGCCCAATCTTGATAATTGCTTACAATTTCATTAACTAATTTTACAAAATTAGTTAAATCAGTCTCATAAATTTCGTTATCCCATAGGCCTTTTCTACTGGCTACCTCTATATCTGATATATGAAAATATATTTTCGTCATTAGTTCTTTCTCCTGTTTTGTTCTTCTTGTATGGCCTTTCTTTTGGCTTGAAGTTTATTAAATGCAGCATCACCTATTAGGTGTTGCTCTTGGTTTAATTCGTTGTTGATGTCGTATAACTGGCGCTCAAGTTCTGAATCTGAATAATTGCTGTAGTCGTAAATCTTCATAGGTCTTTAGTTAAATAGTTAATAATGTCTGACTTGGTCAACTTGTGAAGGTCGTGATCTTTTAAAATCTCCCTTTCGTGGTCGTGTAGGATCACAATGGGGATGTTTTCCTTATGGAATATATAGAAGCGTACCTCTCTCTCTAGTCTTTCTGAGTAGAACTTCTGTTGTGTTCCTTCTTTTATGTCTAGTTTCATTAACCTTTGCCTCCATAAAATAGTTATTTTATTGTCCATTGGTTATGCTCCTTTAAACCTCTTTTTTCGGCTTCATCTATAATCAATTTATACAATTCGTTTAATTGTTCGTTGTCTGACCCTTTTAGTAATGGTTTAAATTCACCAACTATCCATGCCCTACGCGAAACCCTTTTATAAATTTGTTCTTCGGTTTCTGTTTGTTTATTCATTGGTTATGCTCCTAGTTGGAAAAGGAATAAAAAGAAAAAGCCACACATTACGGCACAGTATAAGAACTGTACCGCGTAGGCTTTGTATATTGTGCGTTTAGTTTTAATCATTTATGCAACCTCCTCTTCAATGCCTTGTAACCATTCATAAGCAACGGAACTTAAATTTTCATACATTGAGGCTACAATAATATCGTAGACAGTTGCATTTTCAGGCAGTAAGCCTTCATCTGATACAGATGCTAAATCGTGATCTGATGCTAGACAGTCTATTTGATCTGAATAATAGACAGGAATATTTGTGTCTACGTATTCATGCAGTCTATCTTCAGGATATGGGTTTTTTAATATGTCTGCCTTGTTATCGTTTAAATCTTGTTTTAGATTTTGTATTACTTCATAAAATGTCATCTTTTTTCCTCCTCAGGTTTTGTTAGACAATCTATTATAAACATAGGTGAGGGTCTCACGTCAACCCCTGAGAACAAAAAAAGAACATTTAATGTAAAAAAGTGTTAAAAAGGGCTAGAATATAAGGATTATGGAACAACAAAAGGTTTAAATAATGCCAAGAAAGAGAATAAAAATTGATAATGACAAAGTCTTTGCTCTCGCCTCGGCTGGCATGGGCCGGATGGATATATGCCGTAACTTGGGGATAAGTCACGATACCTTGATGCGGAATATTAAGAGGTCGGCGGATTTTGCGGATACTTTAGAGAGGGGAGAAGCGCAAGCCGTAAAATATGTAAACTCTAAACTAATGCAAAATATAGAGGAAGGACAGTTTCAAGCAATTCAGTTTTTCTTACGCAACAAGAGGCCGGACGAATGGAACAAGGACCAGAAGCAACAAGTAGAACACATGGTTAACCTCGATTCCGTTCTATTAGAAGCTAAAGGAAGGCTAATAGAGGGACAGGCAAGGGACGTAACACCCAAACAAATTACAAAGGCTGATAACTCAACATATAAAGAGGTAAACCCTCAGGTTTATAGCCAGCGATCCCATAAAAATACACAGAAAGAAAAAAACCTGTCCGAAAATCTCTCCTCCTCCTCGGACAAAACGAAGGACAGGCTAGAAGGTGGGGAACAAGTCGCCAACTCTCCGGCGACCCCCCCCTTTGCTGATGCGTAGTGGTACGTTATTTGTAACTGATGAACTAAAATTTTTTTATTTTTATGAATGGACCTGAATTAAAGCTTTTATTTGTAAATCTAACTTTCGGCCTCCTCGTTGTTTATTTTATTTTTTTATAATGGCACGCAAAGCAACCTTCATTAAACTTTCAGTAAGAGACATATCTCGCCACCGCTATAAAAGAACATCAATTGGCAATTCTAAAAACAGCTTTGGTTCTGGCAGAAATAAACACAACGACAGAAAAAAATATAGAGGACAGGGATGAGTTTTTACCAGTTCCTAATGAAAAACCAAGAACGTGACGACAAAATGGGTAGGTTTGCAAAGAGAGTCCTTGGTGACTGTAACTACCCATCAGACAAACCATACATAGAACAACTTAAATACTTGGAAGAACTAAACTCACCAATTAAAATATTACTGGCCTTTACAGACACTTATAAAGTTTACTTGGATAAAAAATGAAATACACCGCAGAACAAGAAAAAGAACTAATGCTTGAGATATGGTCGATGAATGTAAAAGACGACCCACTCAACTTCGTTAAATTCATCTTCCCTTGGGGCCAAGAAGGCACCCCCCTCGAAGACTTTACAGGACCGAGAGAGTGGCAAGAAAATATTTTGCGAGAAATTACGATGCACATCCAACGTAATCAATCTATGGAACTACCAGAGATGTTCCGCCTAGCCGTAGCATCAGGTCGTGGTATCGGCAAATCAGCCTTAGTCTCATGGTTAATACTATGGATGCTCTCAACCAGACTAGGATCAACCATCATCGTCACCGCCAACACCGAACAACAGCTTAGATCAAGAACTTGGGCCGAACTCGGCAAGTGGCTAACACTATCCCTTAACTCTCACTGGTATCACAAGACCGCTACAACCATAAAACCCGCGCCTTGGTTTGAAGAAGCACTAATCAGAGACCTTAAGATAGACACTGGTTACTACTACGCACAAGCACAACTATGGTCTGAAGAAAATCCAGACGCATTTGCCGGTATTCACTCATCCTACGGAGTGTGTCTTATCATGGACGAAGCATCAGGTATTCCAGCGCCCATATATAGCGTTTCCGAAGGTTTCTTTTCCGAACCTACCCCTGACCGGTACTGGCTAACTTTCTCCAATCCTAGGCGAAATACGGGGCCTTTTTACGACAGCTTCCATTCCAGACGTAAATATTGGAACAATGAACAGATAGACAGTAGAACCGTAGAAGGCACCGATCAAAAACTATTTCAAACTATGCTCGACCAATACGGCGAAGATTCAACCGTAGCCAGAGTAGAAGTATTGGGAGAATTTCCTAGTGCCGATGACGACACCATCATCCCCATGGAATTAGTGCGAGCAGCCATAGACAGGGATGTAGCCCTAACGGCATCAGAACCGATAGTATGGGGACTGGACGTAGCTAGGTTTGGCGGCGATAACTCAGCTCTTTGCGTTAGACAAGGAAATACAGTTCTTGAAATTAAGACTTTTAATTCTATGGATTTAATGCAATTGTGTGGAGCAGTAAAAAATAAATACGATGACGAAACCGTAATAAGCAGACCACAAGAAATCTTAGTAGACGTAATTGGTTTGGGAAGTGGAGTTGTTGATAGACTTGCTGAACAAAATCTCCCGGTTAGAGGAGTGAATGTTTCAGAGTCTTCATCGACAAAAAAGAACTATTTAAACCTAAGAGCGGAACTGTGGTTTGGTATAAAGGATTGGTTGGGGCAGCGAGATTGCCGTCTTCCTAACGATGATGATCTTGTTGCAGAATTAGCTGCCCCCATTTATAAATATACCTCAACAGGAAAAATAAAAATAGAGTCAAAAGAAGAAATGAAGAAAAGAGGAATAAAATCACCAGACAGAGCAGACGCGCTGGCACTAACAATGGCATCATCGGCTGCTTCTTTTGGTGGAACTTCTACCTTCATGGGGTATAATTTCAAAAAACCATTACAATCAAAAATATTTAGAGTGGGATAATTTCATGGAATATGACAAAGAAGAAAAATTAGAAGGCAAAGAACACAAGAAAGATCAAGACGATTACCTTGATCTTGAAGGTATTCTTAAAGCCGAACTGGACGATGCAGAAGACTACATCGAACAAATAGGTGAACAGCGAGCAGAAAGTACAGACTACTATCTTGGTGATGAACCAGAGAGTGCAAGCAGTTTACAATCAGAGTTTATATCGACAGACGTAAGAGACAGCGTTCTCTTTATGATCCCGTCAATCATGCGTACGTTTTTCGGTACGAAAAAAGTTGTGGAGTTTCTTCCCAACGGACCTGAAGACATTCAAGTAGCAGAACAGCAAACCAATTATATTAATTACTTGGTTCAACAAAAGAATCCCGGATTTAAAATTCTTTACGATGCGTTCAAAGACGCACTAATCAGAAAGACTGGTTTTGTAAAAGCATTCTGGGACAACAGTATGAGTGCCACAACACACGAATACACCGACATAGACCCACAATCCTACCAAGCGCTAATCATGGACCCGGATGTGGAAATTGTTAAAGAAGAAGTGAAAATGGAAACCGTCACTATGATGGATGATGTAACCGGAGAAGAAGTTACACAAGAATCACCAGCCAGTTATGATTTAACCATCAGAAGAGTTAAAAGAAAAAACCAAGTCTGCATTGAAGCAGTACCGCCAGAAGAAGTATTAATCTCAAGAGATGCAAGAAGTTTGGAATCATCAAACTACGTTGCTCACCGTATGGTTAAAACAGTATCTGACCTAGTGGCTATGGGTTACGACAAAGACGAAATAGAAGAATACGCTGGTTCCGGAGCATCGTTTGACGCAGATACTTATGATGAAAGAGAGGCAAGGAATCCTCTATACAATGGTGTCTACCCAGATGTGGGCGGAGAATCTAAAAAAGAAGTTTTATACATTGAACACTATCTGTTCTATGACCTAGACGAAGACGGCATAGACGAAAGAATAAGAGTATGTACTGCCGGTAACGGTATTAATATTATTAACTGCGAACCTTGGGATGATCTACCAATCGTTATGTTCTGCCCTGATCCTGAACCACACACCTCTATTGGTTCATGCCCGGCTGATTATCTAAAACCAATTCAAGCAGCTAAATCACAAATAATGAGAGATACACTAGACTCTCTAGGACATTCTATATTCCCAAGAATGGGAGTAGTGGAAGGTCAAGTAAACATAGATGACGTATTAAACACAGATATAGGACAACCAATTAGAATGAGAGCGCCCGGCATGGTCCAACCTTTCAGCGTACCTTTTGTAGGCAAAGAAGCATTCCCCGTGCTTAGTTATCTGGATGAAGCAAAAGAAAATAGAACCGGTGTCTCGAAAGCATCAGCCGGTCTAAATGCAGACGCACTTCAATCCAGCACACAGACGGCAGTAGCCGCCACCATGTCCGGAGCGCAAGGCAGAGTTGAGTTAATTTGTAGACATTTCGCTGAAGGCGGAATGAAAGAACTATTCAAATTAGTCAACAGTCTGGTTATCAAACACCAAGACAGTCAAGATGTTTATAGACTGAATAATGAGTTTATAACCGTTGATCCTCGTTATTGGGATGCTGACAAAGACATGGTAGTTAATGTTGCAATCAGTAAATCTAGTGATGAACAGAAAGCTGGAATACTGGCCGAACTAAGCGCCAAGCAAGAACAGATCATACAGACTATGGGACCAGAGAATCCTCTAGTTAGCTTGCAACAGTATTCAAATACGCTTGTTAGGATTATAGAAATGGCCGGATTTAAAGACGCACAAGCATTTATTAATACGCAAGTGCCTCCTATGCCTCCACAGCCACAAGAACAGAAACCTGATCCAGCAGAATTATTAGCGCAAGCTGAAATTCAGAAGGCTCATGCACAAGCACAAAAAGCAATCATTGATGCTGAAACAGACCGCATGAAAATCATTATGGATGATGATAGAAACAGAGATGAAGCAGAAGCTAATATCAGAATAAAAGCAGCTGAACTAAAAGCCAAGTATGGCGCACAAGTTAATGTAGCTGAGATAAATGCATTAATGGAAAGAGATAGGGAAACGCTAAGACAAATAGCGAAGGCTCAATCTCAAGGAATGTTCAGTAACGATGGTCCACCTACCAACTAAGCTTTATCACTTAGAGTTTTTGGAAGGAGATCAAGTCTATGTAGGTTCTGAGATACCGGCTAAGACTGAAGAAGAGGCTATTCAAATAGCACGCTTTATGTTTGGTGAAAAACTAAGCAAAGATTCTGAGTTAATTTTAATAGAACAAGCAACCATTCATTAAATGGAACAGGCCATCCAATTCATAAATGAGGTTGGCTTTCCTATAGCGGCAGCACTAGGACTAGGCTTCTTTATCTGGAAACTCATTAATAGAATTATTGATGGCATGGAGACCAAACTAGATGTGTTGGATGATAAAGTGGCGGATCAGATAGAACAGATGGAAATACGACTAGGTACTAAACTAGATTCACAACATGGAATCCTAGTAGCATTAATAGACAGGGTTAGAAGTTTAGATAACGAAATCATAAGGCAAGACACATTAATTAAAACAATACTTGGTGTTCCACAGTTAATAGATAGCAACAAGATAGCAAAAGCAGATAGAGATGATCAAAGGAAGGATTAGTATTTTTCTTTTATTAGCATACCCGTTGTGTGCTGATGAGATGGTTCATAAATTTAAGAACCCTAGCTTTTCTGGTGAGAATACATCCAGTCATTATCTTACTATTGAGAACCAAGAATTCTCCAGAAAGGAAGCCATTAAAGAAGAGATTAAGGCTTACCAAGAAGAGTTGGAAAGGGAAGCTGAAAATACAACATTGGCTAGGTTTATTCGTAACTTAGAGAGTAGAATATACGCTCAACTCAGCAGACAATTAGTTGATAATTTGTTTGGTGAAACTGCTTCAACAGAAGGCATCCTAGAGTTGGAAGGCAATACCATAGAATACAAAGTAGAAGACGACAAAGTAACATTAATAATTACAGATGATGAAGGCAATACAACAACTATTACAGTTCCCTTGGGTTCTTTTACTTTCTAGTTGTGCGTTCATGGTCCCTCCGCTAGATAACGGACTACCTCCAATAAGAGACATAGAACCCGCAGAGGTCGGAATACTCTTAACAGAACTAAATGAAGTACCCACACCTATACGCAAACCGGTTGTTGCGGTCTACCCGCAAGGATTCATAGACAATACAGGTCAGCGTAGAAGCAACAGTCAGTACGCTAGTTTTAGTACAGCCATTACACAATCACCAGACGCTTATCTAATAAGGGCATTAAAACATTCTAAATTCTTTGATGTGGTGGAGCGCATGGGCCTAGACAATCTAACTAAAGAAAGACAAATAATCCGTAACACTAGAGAAAGTTTTGAAGAAAAACAAAAACTAAAACCCTTACTGTTCGCTGGTTTATTAATGGAGGGAGGGGTTATCGGTTATGAAACCAACGTACAATCAGGAGGTGCGGGCGCAAGATATTTAGGTATCGGAATGTCTAAACAATATAGACAAGACACAGTAACTGTATCACTAAGAACCGTGTCGGTCAGCACAGGAAAAATTCTCATAGAGGTATTAACAACAAAGACCGTTCTAAGTGCATCTGTCTCACAAGACGTGTTTAGGTTCATTACAAATAATACGGAATTGGTTGAAATTGAAAGCGGTATAGTGGAAAATGAATCTGTAAATATAGCGCTACAGGCAGCTATCGAAACGGCAGTTTTACAAACCATCAAAGAAGGCCTTGAAGCCGGTTATTGGGAACAATCAGATGAATAAATTACCACTATTATTACTATTTATAGCATTAAACATATACGCAGCAGACAACGAGATTTATATAGATCAGTCTGGTGCCTCATCAAGCATAGATATAGAACAAATTAATGGTTCAGGTAATGTCATTGGTGGATTAGACGCTGTAGCCGGGACCATGACCCCATTAGATTTAGATGGGACCACCATGGTCTTAGATATAAATCAAAAGGGTTCCACAAATAAATTTCTAGGAGATATAACGGCAGATACATACACCGGGTTCTTTGAATTCATAGGAGATTCCAACACCTTCAATATGCAGACTGATCCAACTAATACTTATGGTGCTGATTCATCTAACGTGAACGTACAAGCCACAGGCGGCTCTAACGTATTTACACTCAACCAAGCAACAACAGCTATGGCGAGTCAATTAGACTTAGATTGGATTATACAAGGATCAAACAACACCATTACATCGGCTATAGACATAGATGGTGCAACTAATTTTATGGATATAGATGGATCAGATAATACCGTAACCTATGATGGTGACGGATATGCTGGCGGTTACTTCTATCTTGATCACACAGGTGGCTCAAGAACCTTCAACGTTACTCAACAATCCACACTAGATAATGATTGGCTCAAGATTACGTCTAATGGCTCTAATGGCACTTTATGTGTTAACCAGTCAGACGGCGGAACGAATTTTAGCTGCTGATATTGGAGCGATCTCCGAAGTTAGAGGCAGCGCACAGGTTCTAAGAGACAAGGCTTACGGGGCCGAACTTAAATTCAACATTCAACAAATGGATGATGTCCGCACCGAAGCGGGCAGAGTTGCTATAACCTTTGAAGATTCTTCCACAGTCAAATTAACCGAACATTCTAAATTAGTTATAGATGAATACATCTATGACCCGGACCCATCTAAATCCAAAATGGCTCTCAAGTTTGCCAGTGGAACTGCAAGGTTCATTACCGGTAAATTTAATAACAAAAGCAACATATCAATAAAAACCCCAACGGCTAACATTGCAATCAGGGGAACTGACTTCACTTGCACAGTAGATGAGTTGGGCAGAAGTCTTGTCATCTTGCTGCCTGATGAAAATGGTATATCTAGTGGTGAGATAATAGTATCAACAGGTATGGGTAGTGTTACATTAAATAAACCGTACCAAGCAACGACTGTATCTGTTTACGAAAACAATCCTACTAAGCCAGTTACGTTAGATATATCACTGGAACTTATAGACAATATGCTGATCGTTAATCCTCCAAAGCAAAGTCAAGAAGTTATTGAAGAAACGCAAGCAAAAACTACGGGAGATTATTTAGACTTTAATGATTTGGATGTTGATTATCTCAATGAGGATTTCCTTGATGCAGAGGAAGAGTTAGAGTTTACAGAATTAGATGTTAACTTTTTAGATGTAAACTTCCTTGAAGATTTACTTAATGTTCTTGACGCTTTAGCTATAGAAAAAGAAGAGGATCAATTAAAGCAAGGAGGTTCAGGTATTCGCATCTCTGGCACTGAAATAGGACAGGATAAAGACACACAGATCACTACAATAATTACAGGCCAAGCAATTAGTTTGACAAGAACAGTAAGTCAAAGTGCAAAATTAAATTTAGATGGATCGGGAAGTTATACCGTTATACTGATCCAAGACGGCGTATCAAATACAGTTAAGATAAACGGTGGTTCGTCAACAACAATAACAATCAAACAAGGAACGGGATGAAGAAATTACAGTTATTGGGTTTACTTACAATACTAACTCTTCCCCTAATCTTTCAACTAACCCCATTGGAGATATTAAAACTAAAAGTTTTTGATTCATTGGTGAAAGAGCAAGAACCCTCTGGTTTCTTTACAACCTTAGACATTACAGAAGAAGACGTACAGCGAGAAGGTGGCTGGCCCTTCCCTAGAAAAAGACTAGCAGAAATACACATGGACCTATTACATCGTGGGGCAATGGGAGTTGGTTATGTAATAGCATTTAGTGAGCCAGATCGTTTTGGTGGAGATGAGGATTTTGCTAATGTATTAAAGTTATACCCAAGCGTTATTGCTATGTTTGAGACTAATAACAAGCAGTACCCACAAACTACAGGCACAGTTATATTGGGTGACGACATAGGAGGGGTGATGCTTCAAGGTTCCACACAGAACATTAAGGTATTGAGAGAAAGTGCTTATCAGGGCATATCTTCAGCGCCCATAGATGTTGATGGATTAACTAGAAGACTACCATTACTAATGCGTACACCTGAAGGCTGGACCCCGGCATTTGGAACACAGATATTAAAAGTATTGGCGGGAACAGATACTTACGTTATAAAGACTAACGATAATGGTTTAGAAGAAATACGAGCCAAAGGAATACCTCCCATATCGGTTGACTCACTAGGTCGTAAATGGATTTCGTGGGTAGACACTCCATCAACAACATTGCAAGAGATGAACGTAAAAGATAAATTCGTAATTGTAGGAGTTACAGCCAATGGGGTTATGCCACAACTATCAACACCAGACGGGCTTAAAAACCCACACCATATACAGGCCTCTTTAGCAGAGAGCATACTTATACAAGACAGCCCCTATATACCTGATTATGCCCTAGCACTGGAATTATTATTATTGTCTATTTCTGTTGCCCTTATATGGGCGGTGTTAAATCTTTTTGGAATTACTTTAGGTATATCTAGCGTTTTTATAATAATGGTCTCTATAGGGATTTATGGCTATTGGACGGCGCAGCAAGGCATTTTAATTGATGTTACTTGGACATTAATATCACAATTTATAACAGCTACCACAGCTTTCTATTTAAGGTTTAGAGAACAATACAAACTTAGACAACTTATAAAACAGCAATTCGGTAAATATCTCGACCCAAGGATGGTGAAGAAATTACAATTAAATCCAGAATTATGTCAAGTAAACGGAACTAGGGTTGATTGCTCAATCATCTTTACAGATTTAAGAGGTTTTACGAGCCTTTCAGAATCAGTAGAGCCTGAGATGGTTACTTACATAATGAATAATGTTTTAGACGCACAAGTCAAAGCTGTAAATAAATTTTATGGCGTTACGGATAAATTTATTGGCGATGCCGGAATGTTCCATTTTAATACAATTATTCCACAGCCAGATCATCATAATCTTGTGTTAGCGGCTGCCCAAGAAATACAAAAAAATATAAAAGAACTTAATGTGACTTTTAAAGAAGAAGGCATACCAGAAATAGCTATTGGTATAGGTGTAAACTCAGGCGTTTGCATAGCCGGTAACTTTGGGGCTACCGATAGATTTGCATTTAGTCTTATTGGTGACCCGTGTAATGTGGCAGCCAGACTTGAATCTGGAACTAAAGAAGTTGGAGTTGATGTATTAATTGGTTACAACACTGCCATAAAATCAGATTATGAGTTAAAATTACTAGAACCATTGCAAGTAAAAGGCAAAAAAGAACCTCTTAATATTTATACTTGGGATAATTAACATGAAAGCATTATTAAAAAATTTAATTGGATCAGTCGCACCAACATTAGGAACTGCTCTTGGCGGCCCAATGGGCGGTATGGCGGCAAATATGATTGCAGATGTATTGGGTTGTGAAAATGAACCTAAAAAAATACAACAAGCAATAGAAAAAGCAACTCCAGAACAGATGTTAGCATTAAAGAAAGCTGAGTCTGAATTTGAAGTAAAAATGAAAGAGTTAGAGGTTGATCTGTTTGCTCTTGAAACAGCGGACGTACAAGACGCAAGAAAAATATTCTCTAAGGATTGGACATCTAAGCTAGTGGGATTATTTGTTGTTGGTGGTTTTATGGGCTATATATTCTTAGTCACACTACAACCCCCAGAACAGAACAGCGAAGCATTGATAAATCTTGTGCTCGGCTACTTAGGTGGTTTGGCCAGTGCTGTCATCAGCTTTTATTTTGGTTCAAGTCAAAAACAAGACGATTAATATAGGAGATAAACGTGGAATATTTAATAATTTTTTTAGTTGGAGTTGTGGTAGGAATAGTTGTAGATAAAAAACATTCTGATAAAATTCAAAGAACTTTAGATTTTTTTAATAAATGGAAGTCATAGATTGGGACAAATACCCAAACTTCTCAGCAAAAGAGTTTGCGTGTCAACATTGCGGTAAGGAAGGAATCAACGAAGATTTAATTTCTGTCTTACAAGGGATTAGACATGAGGTTGGGTTTCCTTTTATTATTACATCTGGATTTAGGTGTGATGAACACCCTTTAGAAAAAAAGAAATCCAGACCCGGTGCTCATGCACAGGGCTTGGCGGCAGATATAGGCTGTCTAGGGAAAAATGCACACAAATTATTACAGTCGGCATTGGGAAGAAATATGCCGGGAATTGGAGTTAATCAAAAGGGCGATGCGAGATTTATACACCTTGACATTTTGGAACCACAAAAAGGAAGGCCTCGTCCCCATGTATGGAGTTATTAAACAATGGATGTTAGTCCAATACTATTTTGGAATGTTCTTTTAACATTGGTGGTCGCTCCACTAATGTATAACATTAGATCAAACACGAATGAGATAAGAAGAGTGGCTATTTTAGTAAATAAAACTAGGGAAGAAATTCCAAGCAAGTATGTTACTAAATTAGACTTAAATGAAGACATGGAAAGATTATTTGATAGACTAGACAAATTAGACGTAAAAATTGATAAACTAATACAAGGTTAAAGGTAAAAATATGGCAATAGGTTATCCCGGAGATATAGGCAACATAAGAATAGGCGGCGTGCCAGACCCAACTTATTCATCAGGATTGGATTACGCGCGCTCTATAGCTGGCGGTCAAAACGTACCAAACATGATTGCACCGGGAGTTAGTTATTCGGCAGCACAACCACAAGGATATACACAAGCAGATTTAAACCCTAATCACGCTTACGAGGGACCGGCTCCAGTTTTAAATCTAGGAACAGGCAACGGTCTCACAATCCCAAATCAAATGCCATTTGCCCCAGCCGGTGTGACAGTCCCTGAAAAGATTGAACCACTTTACAGGCCCCTTGATTTCACAAATATACAAAACATTATTGATGGTTTAAATTTAGAGGACATTTATAAAAACCTTCCCTTTATGCAACAGCAGCCCTCTAATGAAATATCTGATTTTGTAGATATAACAGGAGAAGATTTAGGGATAGCAAACCCTCACCTTGATTCTCCTATTTTTGAAGCACCAGAAACTATAAATAGTGTTGTAGACAACCTACCAACATACCAAGACCCAATAGTTAATTTGGTTCAAGACCTACCAACCAACAACATCAACGTTACTGATATAGTTCCAGAACCATCGTACCCATCTTTAGGTGCATCACTGTTTAACAATGAAGCCGTCATACCGGCAGCACCAGAACCCACCCCTTTAGTAGATGTGCAAGAGGTTCTAGATAGTTTTAGTTTGTTAAATGAAACGCCAACCGTTCCCGCTATATCTGAACCCTTAGATTTTAATCCTTACGAAAGAGTACCTGATGTAAATATACAAATGCCTAATCCTTTGGCGAACTTACCTGTTCAAGTTCATTCACCTGAACCAGTTGAAGTTGCTGATTCAGTTGAAGAAATCATACAACAAATAACAACTCCTTCCTTACCTATACAGACACAATTACCAGCAGCTGCTCCTGTCGCAACACCAGCAATAGCACCAGCAATAGCACCAGCAATAGCACCAGCAATAGCACCAGCAACGGTAAATAGTGTTGTAGACAATTTATTAAAAGCCAATCCTCATTTAAATTTACCAATCACCAAATCACCAGTTATTAAATCTAAACCAAAAGAAATCCCAACATATAATTATAATGACCCAGCTAGGCTTGCAAGAATAGAAGCCTATTTTGCAAAGAGCAGATAAATGGCAACAGAAAACGAAATCTTAAATTCAAACGAAGCTGAGATAATCCTTAACAGCGAAACCTTTAAAAAATCTATAGAAAATTTAAAAGAAGAATACATTTCTTTATGGTTGGCTAGTAAAGGTGAAGATGCTATAAAGGAAAGAGAAACACTTCATAACGCTATAAGTGTTTTGCCTGAAGTAGAAAGACACCTACGCATCATTATTGAAAAGGGCAAAATCACAAACGCACAAATTCAAAAACTACATAAAGTAGTATAACTGTTGTTGTTTTGTGTAGTTTTAGGTAAAATTTCCTAAAACTAATAGGAGTTTATTATGAGCAACACCGGAAAACCGACTGCTTTACAATCAGATTTAGAAGTGGCCAAAGAATCTTTTGAAAGTATTTTGAATCCAGTAGAGGAACAATCAGAAGAAAAACAAATAGAAGAAGTGGCTGAATCTCCAGAAGAGGTTGAAGCGGTAGAAGTTGAAACAGAGGCAGAAGCTGAAGTTGAAACAGAAACTGAAGAAGGCCTTGAAGAGGGAGAAGAAGAAGAGTCTTTAGTAGAACAAACAGAAGTTGAGGACGAACCACAACCTGAAAAGTTCATCGTTAAAATAAACGATTTAGAACAAGAGGTCACGTTGGAAGAACTCCAAAACGGCTATTCTCGTCAGCAAGACTACACACGCAAAACTCAGGAATTGTCGCAGCAAAGGAAGGCTTTTGAGGCACAGCAAACAGAGTTAGCAAAAAAAGATGCGATTTACGCTCAGTTGTTGCCAGAGTTAGAAAAAACTCTCAACGGTGAATTGGAAAATGAACCCGACTGGAACGCTCTTTATGAATCGGACCCTATTGCTTATGTTCGTGAAAAGGACATTTGGGATGACAGAAAAAACAAACGTGAGGCTGCTAAAGCTGAAAATGTAAGACTTCAACAAGAGTCTGCACAAAAACAGCAAGACCAAATTGCACAATTTGTTCAATACGGCAACCAACAGTTAGTTGAAAGGATTCCTGAATGGTCGGATGCAGAAGTCTCTCAAAAAGATAAAGCATCAATCACAAGCTACGCAATAAACGAATTAGGATTTACTCCTGATGAAGTGGGTCAGGTTATAGATTACCGAGTTCTGCTTGGTTTACGAGATGGAATGCTATACCGACAACAGTTGGAAGCGTCCAAAAAGAAACCTACCCAGAAAGCGGCATCAAGAGTAGCTAGACCGGGAACAACCAATACTCCAAAAACATCAACGCCAGCGAAAAAAGCACGACAAACTTTAGCCAAAACCGGAAAAGTTCAGGATGCGGCAAAAGTTTTTGAACAATTAATTTAATAACTTAATACAAGGAGTATTATCATGGCGAAAGTCACAAACGCATTTGATACATACACGGCAACTGCTGACAGAGAGCAACTTAGCAATGTGATATATAACATATCACCTCAAAGCACTCCGTTTATGTCTTCAATCGGAAAAAATAATATCAAGAACGTAGTTTTTGATTGGCAAACAGAAACATTACCAACAGCTTCAGGCGCTGGTCAACTTGAAGGTTTTGAACTTTCAAGAGCGGCAGCAACAGCTACTACAAGAGTTAGTAACGTGGCGCAAATCTCTTCAAGAGATGCGACTGTTACTGGTTCTCAGCAAGCTTCTGATCCAGCTGGTAAGAAATCAGAAATGGCTCATCAACTAGCCCTTATGGCAAAAGCTTTGAAGAGAGACATGGAAACTGCACTTTCACAAAAAGGTGCCAAAACAACTGGTGCGGCTGCAACAGCTAGAGTAACCGGTGGTTTTGAATCATGGACCACTTCAAACGTGTCAAGAGGAACTAATGGTGCTGGTGCCGGAAGCGGTGCTGCCCCAACTGATGGAACTCAAAGAGCACTAACTGAAACTCTTTTGAAAGCAGTATTACAATCTTGTTTTACAAACGGCGGAGAGCCTTCATTGGCAATCTGTGGTCCAGTAAACAAACAAGTAATATCTGGTTTCACTGGAAGGTCTTCAGCTAGACAAATGATCGATGCAACAACTGTTGAAGCTAGTGTATCTATCTACTCTTCTGATTTTGGCGATCTTAAAATCGTTCCTTCAAATTTCAGCAGAGAAAGATCACTACTTTTAGTTGATCCTGATTACGCAAAAGTTTCTTTCTTGCGTAGTTTTGAAACTGTTGATATTTCAACAATAGGCGATGCTCAGACCAAAATGGTTCTGGCAGAATATGGCTTAGAGATGTCTAATGAAGCTGCTCATGGAGTAGTAGCTGACTTAACAACTTCGTAAGTTAATTAATGTGGGGCTATTCACCCATTAGCCCCACATTTCCTTTCACACAATGTCCACTAAAAAAACAACAATAGACAATAAGACTAACTTTAGTTCTCAGTTCGCCACTGAAGATAATAAGTTGGTTTACCACACCAAACAAAATGTTCAACCAGTCATAGACCACGTTAAGAATTTAAAGGATAATACAATTACGCCGGGCAAAGATTTACGCCACGTTGCCGAAGTGCCGATGGTTATATACCAGAAAGCAATGAGGGAAGGTTGGGCGAATGATGATAAGGCTTGGAAGAAATGGTTAAATAACCCGGACAATAAAGTATTTAGAACGTGGGAAGGTAAAGTATGACATACGAAGAATTAAAAACATCAATAGCGAATTATTTAAACCGATCTGATTTAACCAGTTACTTAGATACATTTATTGACACTACAGAAGCTGAACTAAACAGAAAACTTAGAACAAAAGACATGATCAAAAGAGCAACGGCTACGGCTGACGCTCAATACCTAACACTTCCGACTGACTGGCTAGAAGTAATTAATGTTGAAGTAACATCAAACGACTTCACTCCGTTGTTTCAACAATCAATAGAATCAATGGATGTATATAGAAATGCAAACGACAACGTAACCGGTCAACCAAGATACTTTGCAATAGTTGACGGAACTTTAGAACTTGCACCTACACCTGACGTTGCTTATACATTACAATTAACTTATTACGGTACAATCGCAGCACTTAGCGACTCGAACACCAGTAATTTTGTTTCAACTAACCATCCAGATGTTTACTTGTATGGTTGTTTAAAACAGGCTTCCATCTTTTTGATGGAAGATGAAAGAGTGCCGATGTTTACGGCGCAATTTGAGAATGCTCTGGAAGAGATGCGTATGCAACAAGAAAGAGCAGCCTTTGGACAAGGTTCTTTAATTCAAAGAAGAAGAACTTACGGCAAACCTCAGACAACAACTTATTTTATGAAAAATTAGGAGAATAGAAAATGGCTGGATTTAGCGATTATTTAGAAGACAAAGTTTTAGATCATGTATTTGGTGGAAATTCTTACACAGCACCGGGTACTTTATATTTAGCTTTATACACAGCAGCACCATCTGATACAGGTGGCGGCACAGAAGTTTCTGGCGGTTCTTACGCCAGAAAGAGTGTGGCGGCAATGACGGTGAGTGGAACTTCACCCACAACAGCAACCAACGGATCGGCAGTAGAATTTGTAACTGCAACTGGTTCTTGGGGTACGGTTACGCACGTTGGAGTTATGGATGCTTCAA
>Ga0080013_1003220_pt1 | contig 17593 bp, 22 predicted proteins | sample ETNvirenome_6_85_FD_69236 | JGI IMG/M metagenome (GOLD analysis project Ga0080013, IMG submission 69236) | Marine viral communities from the Pacific Ocean - ETNP_6_85 (SPADES assembly) (version 2) | ecosystem: Environmental > Aquatic > Marine > Oceanic | place: Pacific Ocean | collected 2013-06-19 | reverse complement strand
GATTGTCAAAGACGTAAATTTTGGCGATATTGCAAAAAACAAGGTAATTGCTGGTGTAGAAAAGCTAGCAAAAGCAGTAAAATCAACCTTAGGAGCATCTGGAAAGTGCGTTATATACGAAGACGCCAGAGGACTCCCGGTCATAACAAAAGACGGTGTTACGGTAGCAGAATCCGTAGTCTTATTTGACCCGGTTGAAAATATGGGGGCAACCCTAATTAAAGAAGCTGCTAGAAATACAGTGAGAGAAGCGGGTGACGGTACTACTACAGCTACCGTTATCGCTGAATCTCTGTTAAAGGAAGTTAATAGTTGTGAAAAAGCAACTATTAGAGAAATTAAAGACGGGATTAAATCCGGTCTTAAAAAGGTAAATGATTACCTAGATAAGATTTCTGTCAAGATCGAGGGCGATATGCTGGAATCTGTTAGTTCAATAAGTTGTAATAATGATACGGAACTAGGAAAGATTATAGCAGAAGCTTATACTAAAGTAGGTAAAGATGGTGTGGTATTAATGGAAGAGTCTCCAACTGAAGAGACATATGTCGAGATAGTTGACGGCGTACAAGTAGATTCAGGACTCACATCTCCACATTTTGTTACTGATAAGGACAAGCAGATTTGTGAGCTTGATAACCCATTAGTATTAATAGTATCTTCAGAAATACCTAACATAAGAAAAATACAAACAGTATTAGAGTATGTTATCAAGAATAAGCGACCGTTACTTATAGTTGCTCCAGTTGATCAGCAGGTTAAAGCTGCTTTACTTATGAATAAGGTGAAAGGTAATATAAAGGTAAATATAATTGACTTACCAGGCTTTGGACCAACGAAGGAAGATACTGTTGCAGATCTTGCTTTTTTAGTTGGTGCTAAGGTAATTAATGAACAATTAGGCGATGATCTTGATTTAATAGACATCGATTGCTTAGGTCAAGCGTACTCAGCGATAACTGATGATAAGAACACGGTTCTTACTATAGAAACTCCAGAGGATGAAATGGAGGAGAGAATAGAAAGTATTAAGAAAACTATAGATAAATGGGAGAAAAACCCGTTTATACAAAAGAAACATAGAGAAAGACTAGCTATGCTATCAGGATCTGTTGGAATGGTGAAAGTAGGTGCTGATTCAAAGGTAGAGCTTAAAGAAAAGAAAGATAGAATAGAAGATGCTATCTACGCTACTAAAGCAGCTTTGAAAGAAGGTATAGTTCCAGGAGGAGGAGTTGCGCTATTGAACGCTTCACAACAAGTAAAATCTAAAGGTGTTGGTGAAAAGATACTACTAAAAGCTCTTCAAGCTCCTTTCTATACTATATTAGATAATGCCGGTATAGATTTAGCAGATGGGTACGAAGATCACGAAGGTTACGGTATTGACGTGGTAACTGGCGAAAGAGCTACAATGGTATCAGCTGGAATTATAGATCCAGTACTTGTAACCAAGTCCGCTCTTAAGAATGCCGTTTCAGTTGTTTCAACTATCATCTCGGCAGATTGTGTAATTTCAAATATGAGAATGAATGAAAGCAATCAATAGATATATTATAGTAGATAGAATAAAGACAGAACCTAAAAAGGTTGCTGGGTTGATCATGACAGACGAGACTGATCAAGACAACCGTTATATAAAAGCAAAAATAATATCGTGTGGAAATCTTGTAGGGGGATTACAAGATGGAGATACGATATATTACGATAAACATGCTGGACACGACATATCATGGAAAGACACTCTTTATAGGGTTATTAGAGATGGTGATGTCGTTTTAGTTGAATAATAAAATATGGATAAATATTTAATCTTCTATGCAAGTGAAGTAGATTCTAGTTCGGTAACAGCACATGATTCTGGTACGAACGTAGATTTAGGATGTTTCAAAGCTTCTGATATTTCTGCTATAATGGGTGAAGAAGACCGTGTATACGTATATTTCAAAAACGCTGGTAGATTTGAAGAGGGGCAAATTGGTGAGCTTGCAGTGACTACGCTAGAAGTTTTAGAACAAACGTTTGTTACATTAACAGTTGCAGAGGGAAAAGAAATCGACGTTATTAAACAATTAACAACAGTAATCGGCAATACCCCTCATAGTTCAATACTATTCGACGCTGTTAATGATAGTTATCCTATAAGCAACGTTACAGCTATCCAGATAAGAAGACATTTGACGACGCATACAATTGCGTCTGATTAAACCTAAACCAGAAACCAAAACCCTTAAACTCAAAAACGAAAATTAACCTAATTATTAACAAAAAAAATTACAATTATGAGAATGTTACATTTTGTAGACGCAGCTACTACTGACGAAACGTTTGTTGCATCGGATAAAATCCATGCAATTCAAGTTACTGATGCTAACACTGTGAAAGTTTACTTCATGTCAATACAAGATCCAACTGAAGCTACAGCTGATGATTTAATCACATTAACAGCTACAGCTGCATCGCATACTGTTGCTTTAAGATTAGCTGAGTATATGGTTGGAACAAATATTGGTGGACCTAGCGTGCTTACAGTAAAAGCTTCTACAGCTCCATTCGCTGAAGTTAGCGTTGTCGCTTACACTGTTGGTGCTTAATCTTGAATGAGATTAACCGCGCAGGATCTGCGTGATATGAATATCCTTAAGTATTACAGGCTCACTAGAAAGTGGGTCTGTAAAACTTACGGGTTAAAAGATGCAGATTTAGAATTATTAATTTATTTAGATTGTAAAGGAAGATTTACACGAAACGATTTTATCAACGGAGTTTATACATATTCGTGGGATAAAAACAGATGGGAGAGATTAAAAAGAGAAGGTTGGATAGACACCTGGAGACACAGGAATAGAACTACAATTAAGTACTCTGTATTTAAAACCTCGTGGAAATGCTCTCAAATGATAAGTAGGATATATAGAATCCTATTAGGTGAGGAGGACTTACCCACTTCAGAAAGAAGTGTATTTTATAAGAATAAATCATATACAGATAAAGTTTATAATAAAGCTATAGATGATATGATTAAAGATAAAGATAGATAATATGACATTTAATATAAAAAATCCATATCCAACAAATAGAAAAGGTAAAATAAACCCAAATTCAGAGGGTAACACAGATTTAAAAGATGGTAGATCCAAATCATCTACTTTTCAAAATATATATAAAGGTGGGGGTTCTTATAAAAAACCAGGATCAAATAAATCTAAAAAAATAATTTAGTGGGATTTAAACTAGGTAGAGAAAGAGGATTAGAAGCTACAGGTGGTGAAATCAAAACAAAAATGCGTTTTGGTAAACAATCCGGTGGTGACGGCTCTGTACCTGGAACACCTGTTATTAGAGTTCCATTAGAAGAAGGTATTATGGGTGAGGCTAATATGGACGGATCTATATATGTCAACGAACTAATACAACCTGGTAGTTATGAAGATAGACAAACTATTAATCATGAAATGAGACATGCCACTGACATGAAAATTGGTAAGTTAGCTTACGAAGATGATTATATAACATACAACGGAGAAACTTTTCTTAGAGAAACAAGGAATGGAAAAGATATGATTAAGGTTGATGGGAAATGGAAAGAAGCTGGGGACACTGGATTTCCTTGGGAAAATGATGCAAATAATGGAAATGATTAAATTATGAGTATATTATCAAGCATATTCTCTTCAGGAGCAACTGAACTTGTAAAGGGAGTTGGGGGTGTAATAGATAACCTACACACATCAAAGGAAGAGAAGTTAGCGGCAGAATTAAAAGTAAAAGAATTAATCTCCAACTACGAGGTAGAAATGGAGAAAACGATAACCGATCGTTGGAAAGCAGATATGAATTCCGATTCTTGGTTATCAAAAAATATAAGACCAATGACTTTGGCTTTTTTAGTTATATCTACAGTGTTAATGATATTCATTGACGCGGGTACAATTAAATTTATAGTCGAAGACAAATGGACAGACTTATTACAAATAGTATTAATAACCGTGATCGGTGCTTATTTTGGCGGACGATCACTAGAAAAAGTAAAAAAATAAAATTATGGGACAAAATTCAACAGAAGTAGCTTATGGCTTTGGTCAATTTGGATCTACTTATCTAAGTGGAGATGGCGCTAAATTACTTTTAACAGCAGCTACGGCTAAATATTACGTATGCGCTATAACAACAATGGAAGATACTACTTTTCAAGCTTTAGAAGTACTTGATGGTGGTGTTGACTTAGGTATGGGTGACACTTATTTTGTAGCTACAGATGGCCCGTATCCATTAGATACAGCTTGGCATGGGGCAGCTGCAGCTGATACTACAAACGAAACCAATGAAGATAGTGATCAAATTACAACTTCTCATACTTTTCCACAGGGAATTACTATATATGGTATGTGGGACAATGTAGAGTTAAATGGTGGGTCTTGTATTTGTTATGTAGCCCCAAGACCGGATTATAGAAATAGAGCTTAATGTTGGGTTTAGGAGTAGGATTCTACAAACTAGGTGGGGATAGAGGAGGAAGCCCATGGGACCCCAAACAAATAGCGGGACTAGAACTTTGGCTTAGAAACGGTTGGGGAGTTACCGCTGGGCAGTGGGATGATTCGTCTGGAAATGACAATCACGCTACACAAAGTACTGAGGGTAATCAAGCTAGAGTTTCTGGAGGAGGATTAGATTTTGATGGTGGTTCTTCTCATTATTATGATCTCACAAGCAAAATCACGGTATCAACGAATCACAACTTTTTAGTAGCTATGGTAGTGACTATAAGTTCTTTTGATAGTTTAAATTGTGTTTTGTCCGATGGTGCTAATGAGTTTATCGAATTCCAAACGAATAAGAAAATAAGAATTAAAACATTAGATGGTAGTTCTACTCCTAGTATACTAACTCAAAGTAGTGCTGATTTTGACGTTGATGAAAAAATGCTTATTGTTATTAGTAGAAATGATGGATCAACAGGGACTTTTAATGCTTATAAAAATGGTAGCGCAGTAGCAGATTCATGGTCCAATCAAGCAAATCCTAAAGGAATTGAGTTTGGTAATTTGGGTATTAGAAATGACAATGATAGACCTTTCGATGGGATCATATCCGAGATAGTAGTATACGATTTTGGTACTAACTCACATACGTCAGATGAGCTTTCAAAATTACACACGTACCTCACAAGTAGGCACGGTTTATAAATAATTAACTTAAATTAAATTAAATGGCAACAAAAACAAAGAAAAAAGACAGTACAACTGCAAAGATCAAAGAACTTAAAGGCATAGAAGATATTAGACCTCAGAAAATAACAGAACAAGAGTTAGCCCAATTACAAGCAGCTATCAAGACCATTGATAACTTAACCGCTGACGTAGGTGGGATTGAGGTTAGAAAGCACTCTTTATTAAAAGCTATGGAAAGTGTTCATTCTCGTTTAGAGGCTCAAAGAGTGGCTATACAAAAAGAATATGGAACTGATAATATTAATCTTCAAGATGGAACTATTTCTTATCCTGAGACAAACGTTAGTCCAGACAATGGCGAAATTAATAAGGAAGATTAGTATCGGTAAAGATTATAAGAATGACGCTATGCATTATGCCGTGGGGCAAGAAGTGTATGGTGGTCATACTATTTGCGATATTATAGAAGAAGACGATAAGTTTTCAGTCTACATCAAAAAGAAAAAAGATGTATTGCCTTGGAAAGACTTTAACAAGAACATGGCTGTATCTGTAGAATATAACTTAGAATATTAAAATTATGAGTGGACCATTTAAAATGAAGGGCTGGAGTCCTTTTACTAAATTAGAAGAAAAGAAAACATTTAGTACGAAAGAAGACCAGCCTCAACAAAAAACAACAGACAACAAAGAATCTGACATTACCGGAAGTGAAAGTATAAGTAGCAAAAGAACAAATGCACTAATTGAAAAACACAAGGGTTCTGCTTCAGTAGATAACCCACCACCATATATACACGGGCGTGGGCAAGAAGGACTTAATTATCGTAAATGGCGTTGGCAGTTCGTAAAAGGTTTAAAAGATAAATAATGAAAAGTGTTTACAACTTTGTTGTAAAACCAAAAGGAGAAAGATATAACAATACTAAAAAACTAGATGGTGGAGAGTTAATCCTTAATACGGAGATATTTAATCATCAGTATGTTAATAGAGAGGCAGAGGTTATATCAATCCCTATAATTGGTGATACAGATATAAAACCAGGAGACACAGTTATTGTACACCATAATGTATTTCGTAGATGGCATAACGTAAAAGGTATTGAAAAGAATAGTAAAGCTTACTTCGACGAAGACACTTACTTTATAAATGACGATCAAATCTTTTTATATAAAAGAGATGATAAGTGGATAGCTCCAAAAGGTTATTGTTTTGTAATGCCTTTAAAAGCACAAAATCCATTTAACATAGATATGGAAAAACCCTTACAAGGTATCGTTAAATATTCAGACGGTACAGTTGAGGTTAATGATTTAGTTGGTTTTAGACCAAGTAGTCAATACGAGTTTATCGTCGATGGCGAGAGACTATACAGAGTTTTATCTAATTTTATTACAATCAAATATGAATATCAAGGAGACGAAGAAGAATATAATCCAAGCTGGGCACAAGGCAGTTGAAGAGCTAATTAAGGTAGCTAAGGAAGCAATCGTTGATTCAGACGATGATATATCAGCAGATAGATTGAAGAATGCCGCAGCTACTAAAAAACTAGCTATATTTGACGCATTTGAAATACTTAACAGAATTCAAGAAGAAGAGAACTTGCTTGAGGGCAAAGCACCTGAAGAGAGAAAGGAAAAAATCTTTAAAGGATTCGCAGAAGGTAGATCTAAGTAATGTACGAGCAAAGTTTAGTTAAGATAGTCGAACCTATAAAAAAGACTACTATTAGTAGACTTAACAAGGGTAAGAAATGGAAGTATGGTTATAGTAAAGAACATGATATTATAGTATTATCTCGCAACGGTCAAATAGGTGAGATTATAGAAATACAAAACTTAGTTATAGCTCTACCTAAAGTACCAAAAAACGTATATAAGCACCCAAAAGATAAATGGGTTAAATTTGATCAACCAAAAGAATTAAGTCGTTTAAAGAATATTTTTGATTGGAGATCATACCCAGATGAGCAAAAGGATCAATGGCACGATTATATTGACGAAGAATTTAGAAGAAGAGAAGAAGGTTTCTGGTTTACAAATAACGGTAAACCAATTTGGATAACGGGTACGCACTACATGTACTTGCAGTGGAGTAAGATTGACGTAGGTGCTCCTGATTTTAGAGAAGCGAATAGATTGTTTTATATATTTTGGGAAGCTTGTAAAGCTGATAAAAGATGTTATGGAATGTGTTATCTTAAAAATAGACGTTCTGGATTTTCTTTTATGTCTAGTGCAGAAGCAGTTAATTTAGCCACTCTTGCAAGTGATAGTAGATATGGTATATTATCTAAAACAGGTTCAGATGCTAAAAAAATGTTCACAGACAAGGTGGTTCCTATATCGATTAACTATCCATTCTTTTTTAAACCTATCCAAGATGGTATGGATCGCCCAAAATCCGAACTTGCTTACAGAGTACCTGCTAGTAAGTTTACGAGAAAGAAAATCACGGCGAATGAAAAACTGGAAGATATACAAGGATTAGACACGACAATAGATTGGAAAAATACTGGAGATAATAGTTATGATGGTGAAAAACTAAATTTACTAGTACATGATGAAAGTGGTAAGTGGGAGAGACCCGATAATATTTTAAATAATTGGAGAGTTACAAAAACATGTTTACGATTAGGTAGTAGAATTATTGGTAAATGTATGATGGGCTCAACTTCAAATGCTTTAGATAAAGGTGGAGAAAACTTCAAAAAACTATATAATGCCTCAGATGTTACCAAGCGAAATAGAAATGGTCAGACAAAGTCTGGACTATACTCTCTTTTTATCCCAATGGAATGGAACTACGAAGGATTTATTGACGAGTATGGAATTCCAGTCTTTAATACTCCTGATATCGACAGACTTGCACCAGACGGTGAACTAATAGATATAGGTGTAATAGATAGTTGGCAAAACGAAGCTGATGGATTAAAAGACGATCAAGATGCTTTAAATGAGTTTTACCGCCAATTCCCAAGAACTACAGAACATGCTTTTAGAGATGAGACTAAAAATAGTATATTTAACTTAGTTAAGTTATACGAACAGATAGATTATAATGAAGAGATGTCTAGAACTTTAGGAATTACAAAAGGTAATTTTCAATGGGTGAATGGTATTAAAGATTCTCAAGTTATATTTTATCCAGATCCAAAAGGAAGATTTAAAACTAGTTGGGTTCCATCTCAACAGTTACAAAATAGAGTGGTATTAAAAAATGGTATAAAATATCCTGGTAATGAACATATGGGAGCATTTGGCTGTGACTCGTATGATATATCAGGAACCGTAGATGGAATAGGATCTAAAGGAGCATTACACGGCTTAACCAGGTTTAGTATGGAGGATGCTCCTGCGAATAGCTTCTTTTTAGAATACTTATCAAGACCACCTACGGCAGAGATATTCTTTGAAGATGTTTTGATGGCTTTAGTATTTTACGGAATGCCAATACTCGCAGAGAATAATAAGCCTAGATTGTTGTACTATTTAAGAAGAAGAGGATATAGAGGATTTTCCATGAACAGGCCAGACAAAATATGGAATAAGTTGTCTGTGGCAGAAAAAGAAGTTGGTGGAATACCCAACTCCAGTGAAGATATCAAACAAGCTCATGCAGCAGCGATTGAAATGTACATCCAAGATCACGTTGGGATGAAACAGGATGGAACGTTTGGTGATTTATATTTTAATGAATTACTAAATGATTGGGCAAAGTTTGATATAAACAAAAGAACAAAGTTTGATGCTTCAATAAGTTCTGGTTTAGCTATCATGGCTAATAACAGACATTTGTATGCTCCAAACGCTAAGGTTGAAAAACCTAAACTAAATATAAACGTTTCCAAGTATAGTAATACTGGAACTAATTCACGAATAATCAAATAATAAATATGGCAGAGTCTGGCATTAAAAGTTATTTCCCGAGTCAAACTGTAAGTGATGCTGAAAAGCTAAGTTATGATTATGGTTTAAAAGTAGGTAAAGCTATAGAACAAGAATGGTTCAACAATGATAGAAGTAATGGTAGATATAAATCTAACCAAAATAATTTTCATAATTTAAGATTATACGCTAGAGGCGAGCAATCTATTCAAAAATATAAGGATGAGTTATCTATAAACGGTGATTTGTCCTATTTAAATTTAGATTGGAAACCTGTTCCAATTATTTCTAAATTTGTAGATATAGTAGTAAATGGTATTGCTGAAAGAACTTACGATTTAAAAGCCTATTCTCAAGATCCCTTTGGTATAAAGCAACGAACGGAATACATGGAATCTATAACAAGAGACATGCAAAGTAAGGCGTTCAATGATATTACTATGGAGGAGTTTAATATAGATCTCTATGAGAATAAAAAGGAGGATTTACCAGAATCAGAAGAGGAATTATCACTACACATGCAGCTTAATTATAAGCAAGCCGTGGAGTTGGCGGAGGAACAGGCTTTAAATGTTTTGTTTGATGGTAACAACTACGAGTTAATAAAGAAAAGATTTTATTATGATCTAACAGTACTGGGTATTGGCGCGGTTAAAACATCATTTAATACATCAGAAGGTGTTGTGATAGATTATGTTGATCCCGCAAATCTAGTGTATTCATACACTGACTCCCCTTATTTTGAAGACGTATATTATGTTGGTGAGGTTAAAACAATCCCAGTGAACGAATTAGCAAAGCAATTCCCTCATTTGTCTGAAAGTGATCTTGAAGATATAATGAGTAATAAATCTTCAAATAACAGTTCGCGATATCAAGAAGATGAAAATACTATTCAAATTCTATACTTCAACTACAAAACTTACATGAATGAAGTTTATAAAGTTAAGGAAACCGGGAGTGGCGCTGATAAAATTATACCTAAAGATGATTCGTTTAACCCACCAAAAGATAAAGAAGGGGGATACGGTAGAATGTTGAGATCTATAGAGTGTCTTTATGATGGCGCTATGGTACTTGGTACAGATAAATTACTCAAATGGGAAATGTCTAAAAACATGATGCGTCCTAAAAGTGATTTCACTAAAGTAAAAATGAATTATGCTATTGTAGCTCCTAGAATGTATGATGGTAAAATTGATTCATTAGTAAAGCGCATAACTGGTTTTGCCGACATGATTCAGTTAACACATCTTAAATTACAACAAGTAATGTCGAGAATGGTTCCAGATGGTGTTTATTTAGACGCTGATGGTTTAGCTGAGGTTGATTTAGGTAATGGAACAAATTACAACCCACAAGAAGCTTTAAACATGTTCTTCCAGACTGGTAGCGTTATTGGGAGATCATTTACTCAAGATGGTGACATGAATCCTGGTAAGGTTCCAATTCAAGAAATTACATCTGGATCTGGTGGAAACAAAATGCAAGCTCTTATTGGTAATTATAATTACTATTTACAAATGATAAGAGATGTGACCGGTCTTAATGAGGCTAGAGATGGTAGTATTCCAGATAAAAATGCCTTAGTAGGAGTTCAAAAATTAGCGGCAGCAAATTCAAATACAGCAACTAGGCATGTGTTACAGGCTGGTTTATTTTTAACAACTGAAACAGCGGAGTGTTTGTCTCTTAGGATATCTGATATTATAGAGTACTCGCCAACTAGAGACGCTTTTATACAAGCCATAGGTACGCATAACGTCGCGACGTTAGATGAAATGAAAAATCTTCACTTATATGACTTTGGTATATTTTTGGAATTAATGCCAGATGAAGAAGAAAAAGCTATTTTAGAAAATAATATTCAAATGGCTTTACAACAACAAACTATAGAGTTGGAAGATGCAATTGATCTTAGGGAAATACGAAATATCAGATTAGCTAATCAACTTCTCAAGATACGCAGAAAAAAGAAATTAGAAAAAGATCAAGCCATCCAACAACAAAACATGCAACAACAAGCTCAATTAAATCAGCAATCTGCGCAAGCAGCAGCTCAAGCTGATGTTCAGAAAAACCAAGCGTTAAATGCTGGTAAAGCAGAGTTATTACAAATGGAGGCTCAAGTAGAATCTCAAAGAATGATGCAAGAAGTTCAAATGAAAAAGGAATTAATGGAACTTGAATTCCAATACAACATGCAATTAAAGAGCATAGAGGTTGATGGAGTTAAACAAAGAGATACTCAAAAAGAGGATCGTAAAGATGAAAGAACAAAGATACAAGCAACACAACAATCTGAAATGATTGAACAAAGAAATAGTGGTAAACCACCTAAAAACTTTGAATCCGCAGGTAATGATATACTAGGCGGGGGATTTGACTTGGGAGCGTTTGACCCTAGATAGAATTTATTAATTATTATTATATTATATTATGGAAGAAAAAAATGAAAAAGTAATCGAAGAGACTACACAAGAAACGACTGAACAAGTCGATGAAAGTAAATTTGAATCTGCTGGTGATGATAGTGTTATTAAAGTAGATTTAAGTGTCCCACCACAAGAGAAGGCAGAAACTGAAGTTGTGGCAGAGGAAAAAACTGAAGAAACAGAAGCGGTAACAGAGGTTACTGAAGAAGCAGAAGCACAACCAGAAACTGAAACACAAGAAACTCCAGTATTAGAAGAAATTACTGAAGAAGAGGTTGAAGAGCAGATTGAAGAAGCTGTTGCCGAAGCTGAAGCTACTGGGAAACCAATACCAGAGAATATCCAAAAGTTAATGGATTTTATGGAAGATACTGGTGGAGATTTAAATGATTACGTTAAGCTTAATCAAGATTACAGTAAATTAGACGATCAAAATCTATTACACGAATACTACAAGCAAACAAAACCTCATTTAAACAATGAAGAAATTAACTTCCTTATGGAAGACACATTCTCATTCGACGAAGATATGGACGACGATAGAGATATACGGAGAAAGAAATTAGCGCTTAAAGAGCAAGTTGCCAGCGCTAAAAGCCACTTAGACGGGCAAAAGTCTAAATACTATGACGAAATCAAAGCTGGGTCAAAGTTGACTCAAGAACAACAAAAAGCAATTGATTTCTTTAATAGGTACAACAAGGAGTCAGAAGCAACTCAAAAAACAGTTAAAAAGAATACTGATATTTTTACACAGAAAACAAACAATGTTTTCAACGACAAGTTCAAAGGTTTTGAATATAACGTCGGTGACAAGAAATACAGGTTTAATGTGAACAATGCTGAAGAGGTTAAAAATACTCAGAGTGATATAAATAATTTTACCAAAAAGTTTTTGGATAAAAATTCTACATTATCAGATGCTAGGGGTTATCATAAATCTCTATATACAGCAATGAATGCAGACGCTGTTGCAAAACACTTTTACGAACAAGGAAAAGCAGATGCTATGAAAAATAGTATTGCTAAGGCCAAAAACGTTAATATGGATCCAAGACAAAGTCATGGAAAAATTGAAGCGGGTGGTTTAAAGTTCAAAGTATTGGGTGATGATTCTTCTGATTTTAAGTTTAAAATTAAAAACAAAAACAAATAACAATTTAAAAAAATAAATTATGGCAATTACAGCAGGAGGTAGTTTGAACAGCGTGCCAGCTCCATTACAGCAAGCACTTACTTCAAATTACATCGACTTTACAGCTACGGCAACCGCAGGTTGGACGCAGCAATATTTACCAGATCTTATGGAAAAAGAATCTGAAGTGTTCGGTAATAGAACAATTTCAGGATTTCTTTCACAAGTAGGAGCTGAAGAATCTATGTCTTCAGACCAAGTAGTTTGGTCGGAGCAAGGTAGATTACACTTATCGTACATAGCTACGATGACACACGTTTCACAAAAACCTGACACTACCGCCGGTGGTACGATACAAATTGTATCTGATATCGATGGTAACACAGGAACTACTGTTTATTCAATTAATGACCATGGTATTAGAGTTAATGATATTCTTTTGATGGCTGATTCTAACACTACAGTTCAAGGTGTTGTTACTTCGGTAACCGCTGCTACTGGTGAGATTGGCGTTGGTTTCTACGGGGCTAATACAGCTACGGCTGCTGGTATTACAGCAACCACAGCTTCTGCTCTTAGGGTATTGGTTGTTGGTTCTGAATACGCAAAAGGAACTAATGGTAGAACTGGTCAAAACGAACCAAGCTTCACTTCGTTCTCTAACAAGCCTATTATCTTAAAAGATAAATACGCTGTATCGGGTTCTGATGCGTCTCAAATTGGTTGGGTTGAGGTTTCTGGAGAAGATGGACAAAGTGGTTACTTATGGTATTTAAAAGCTGAGGGTGACACGAGAGCAAGGTTTACTGATTATGTTGAAATGGCGATGATTGAAGCTGTTGACGGTACGCCTGGTTCCACGTTACTTGACAGTGAACTATATGGTGCTGCTGGTAACACTTTCGGTACAGAAGGTTTATTCGCGGCTATCGAATCAAGAGGTAACATGTCTTCTGGTATTACTGGGGTTAACGCTGCTACTGATTTAGCTGAATTTGACGCCATCTTAGCAGAGTTTGATTCTCAGGGCGCTATTGAAGAAAACATGATGTTCGTAAATAGAGGAACTGCTTTAGCTATAGACGACATGTTGGCTTCTATGAATTCTTATGGGGCTGGTGGTACTTCTTACGGGGTATTTGACAATTCTGAAGATATGGCATTAAACTTAGGTTTCTCTGGTTTCAGAAGAGGCTCTTATGACTTCTATAAGTCTGACTGGAAATATTTAAACGATGCTAGTACTAGGGGCGCTATTAACGCTATGGATACTGTTAACGCTATTAGAGGTGTTGTTGTTCCAGCGGGCGTGTCTTCGGTTTACGATCAACAATTAGGAAAGAACCTTAAGCGTCCTTTCTTACATGTTAGATACAGAGCTTCTCAAGCTGATGATAGAAAAATGAAAACATGGACTACTGGTTCAGTTGGAGCTACTACATCAGAGTTAGACGCTATGGAGATACACTATTTATCTGAAAGATGTTTAATTACTCAAGGTGCTAATAACTTCATGTTATTAAACTAAGCACTCATCATATTAAAGAGACTGGGATTAATTTCCCAGTCCCTTTATTTTATTAATTTTATTATATATTATATTATGGCAAAGAAAACAAAAAAAACAGAAGTGGAAACAACTCCACAGGTTTTAGAACCAAAAGTTGAAACAAAGGTCGTGGAAAAACCATTACCGAAAGAAAAAAAAGATACTTGGGAAATAAAAGATAGGATTTATTATTTAAAAGGAGGTAAAAAACCTTTAAGTAAAATGATAAGATCAGCGAATATTTTTTGGTTTGACGAGGAAAAAGGCTATGAAAGAGAATTAAAATACTGTGAAAACCAAAGAACATGTTTTATTGACGAGATGCAGGGTGAACAAAGGCTATCACACATAATTTTTAGAAACGGTATGTTGAGCGTTCCTAGGACAAAAACTACTTTACAAAAATTATTATCCCTATATCATCCACATAAAAATAAAATTTTCTACGAATGGAAACCGCAAGTAGTAGCTAAAAATCAAATAGATGTCATTGAATTGGAGATCGAGGCGTTAAATGCGGCTCAATCTATAGATATAGATATGGCTGAAGCTATCATGCGTGTTGAGGTTGGTTCTAAAGTATCAGAGATGAGTTCTAAGGAACTTAAAAGAGATTTACTATTGTATGCTAAGAGAAATCCAGGTTTATTCCTAGAACTAGTGAATGATGAAAACGTTGTACTTAGAAACTTTGGTATCAAAGCAACTGAAATGGGAGTATTAAAATTATCTTCTGATCAAAGAACTTTTTCATGGGGTTCTAACGATAGAAAGTTAATGAATGTTCCATTTGATGAACACCCTTATTCAGCTTTAGCCGCTTGGTTTAAAACTGACGAAGGAATGGAGATTTACTCCAATATTGAAAAAAGATTAAATTAATCTAACTGTAGATGCAGTCGCTCTACGGAGCGATTGCAAACTACAAAATATAATCTACTATGAATAAACAAAACTTAAGAAACTATACTCGAAAATCCCAAGGATTAGGAGATACAATACATAAATTCACATCAATAACAGGTTTAGATAAAGTGGCCCAAGGTTTGTCAACAAGACTAACTGGGAAGAAAGATTGTGGATGTAACAAAAGAAGACAAGCTTTAAATCAAGCTTTTCCTTATAAAAAACAATAGAAATGATAGTCATAGATACTGTATACCAAAAAGTTTTAGCATTAGCTAACAAAGAACAACGAGGTTATATAACACCTTTAGAGTTTAACTTATTAGCAAATCAAGCGCAAGAATTAATCTTTGAGCAGTATTTTTATGATCTAGATCAAATGAAGAGAAGAGACACGGACACAACATCTCTCTCGGATATGTCAGAGTTAATCGAAAATAAATTAACCGAGTTTACTAATGTACAAACTATGGCTAGTGGTGGAACTTATCCATCTAATTATAGAACAGGTAGAATATTTGTCTCAGTTGGAACCGTGAGTTATGAAGCAAAACTTATTGGTATGAATGAAATCGCAAATTATTTGGGATCAGAGTTCCATATGGCTGGTTTAGAGAAAAATCCAATATACACGAAGATTAACTCAAACACAACTGATATAGCGGTATATAATCATCTTGGACTACTAACAACAAATGTAAGTTGTGAAGTAATAACTCGCCCTACAAAAGCTGAGTGGGGTTATGATGTAATAGCAGAAAAAGCTTTATATAACGCAAGTAGATCAACTAACTTCCAATTACACGCTTCAGAAGAAACAGAGTTGGTGTTTAAAATATTAGAATTAGCTGGAATTGTAATTAACAAAGTTGGATTAGCTCAAACAGCAGCCCAAGAAGATGGAAAGAAAATTCAATACGAAAAACAATAAAATAAATGGCATTAACACAATCACAACAAGCTTATTATGATGGGGATGATTTTGGTGGATACCAAGTTACATCATTACAGACTATTATTGACAACTTCTTAGCCACGTATGTTGGAGAAGGTAAAATATTACAAAAAACCCTAGCGTCTGATGTGAGTTTTCATGCACATAGAGCGTTACAAGAATTAAGTTTTGATACTTTAAAATCTTGTAAATCTCAAGAAATAGAAATCCCACCGTCCCTAACCATGCCATTACCTCAAGACTACGTAAACTACGTTAAATTATCTTGGGTAGATTCTTCTGGTATAAAACATATAATTTATCCTACTAGTAAAACAGGTAATCCAACTCCCATATTGCAAGACGCGGATGGTGGTTATAAAATTACAACAGTAGGAACATTAACAGATGGAAGTATTACAATAACATTAGATGCTTCTTATACCAATATAATTGTAGGTATGGATGTTTATGCTCCTAGTATTCCTCCTGGAACTACTGTTGAAACAACATCTACAGTTAGTGGTGTTACTACTATAACAATGTCTAATCCTGCTAACGACACGGCTACAGAAGATGTAATTTTTTATCCAGTAAATGGAAGCATACAACAACAACCTTCAGCTTCTGAAGTATTAGTTGGTTTAACTTGGGATAGTGGTGATGATAAAATAACAGCTACCTCCACAAGTGATGCTGCAAAAATTACCGTTGGTATGGTGGTTTCTCACGAAGATTTTACTGTTGGCACTACTGTTGTTGATGTTAACGGAGCTGTAATTACAACTTCTACAAATGCTGGGGCTACAGAAACTGCTGGAAATGCTAACTTTGTTATGTATGAAGATATTTCAGATACTTGGTCTAAATATAAATCTGCTACGCCGTCTGAAAACAATAATGATGATGGAGAGAGATATGGACTAGACCCACAATATGCTCAAGGTAATGGTTCTTTCTTTATGGATTGTGCTAATGGAAAAATACATTTTAGTTCTAATATTTCTGGAAAAACAGTGATCTTAGATTATATAAGCGATGGACATGGGACAACAGAGGAAATGGTTGTCCATAAATTTGCTGAAGAAGCAATGTATAAATGGATAGCTTACGGATGTTTATCCGCTAGAGTTGATGTTCCAGAATATGTTATAAATAGATACAAAAGAGAAAGATTTGCTGAAACTAGAAAAGCAAAACTAAGACTTTCTAATGTTAAGTTAGAAGAAATAACTCAAATTTTAAGAGGTAAATCGAAACAAATAAAACACTAGTACATGCCGGATTTAAATCATAAGTTTCAAGCAGGGAGAATGAATAAGGACCTCGACGAGAGGTTGGTTCCTAACGGAGAATACAGAGACGCGATGAATGTGCAAGTTGCAACATCAGATGGTTCTGACGTTGGCTCGCTGCAAAATATTATGGGTAACTTAGATTTGTCATCAGGAACGATCAATACTGGTGGTACTTGTGATCTTTATGTTGTTGGAAGTATTACTGATGAAAAAACAGATAAATTATATTGGCTAGTTTCTGGAGCTGGAGTAGATTTTATTGCAGAGTATG
>Ga0080013_1003219_pt1 | contig 17606 bp, 35 predicted proteins | sample ETNvirenome_6_85_FD_69236 | JGI IMG/M metagenome (GOLD analysis project Ga0080013, IMG submission 69236) | Marine viral communities from the Pacific Ocean - ETNP_6_85 (SPADES assembly) (version 2) | ecosystem: Environmental > Aquatic > Marine > Oceanic | place: Pacific Ocean | collected 2013-06-19 | reverse complement strand
TCGTTCAAACATATGATAAAACTGTAGCTTCTAATGTTTCTCCAGCAGAATATTCCTCAAAAGAATATGCACAAGGTGATGCACCGGGTGGTTCTTCAAAAGAATGGGCGCAAGACACAAGTGCGGCAGTTGACACAACCTTCTCTGCGAAGGAGTATGCTCAGGGCACACAGGCTAGTACAGGAGGTTCTTCTAAAAATTGGGCCTCACAAACTGGAGCAGATATTACAGGCGGTTCATCAGGTGATAAATCAGCAAAGTCTTGGGCTATAGAAGAAGGTGGTACTGCCCCTGCTGATGGCTCTGCTAAAGAATGGGCTACAGACACAGGGGGGGTAGTTGCAGACTCAGAATTTAGTGCAAAGGCTTATGCTTCTGAAGTAGGAGCTAATGCACCAACAGTAGGATCAGCTAAAGAATGGGCAACAGCAACAGGAAGTGCAGTAGCATCATCTGAATTCTCTGCAAAGGAGTACTCACAAGGTGTTACTGCAACAGGTGGTACAGCAAAGCAATGGGCATTGGGTGGAGGTTCACATGTAGAAGCCACAGAAGTTACTTCAGGTTTATATTCTGCAAGGAAGTATGCAAGTAATGCTTCTGCTTCAGCTTCCGCATCTGCCGCTTCAGCCTCAGCCGCAGAAGGATATACAGATGCTTTTGATGATCGTTATTTAGGTTCAAAATCATCAGTACCAACTTTAGATAATGATGGTAACACATTAACTGATGGAGCTTTATATTACAATACTACATCTAACATAATGTATGTTTATGATCTTGGAACAACTACATGGATAGCTCTTACTATTGGTGAATTAACAACTACTGGTTTTGCCGCCGCAACACTTGTTACTCAAGCAGAAGGAATTGCCAGTAATGATAATGAGACAACTATTCCAACTTCTGCCGCAGTTAAAGACTATGTTGATAGTAATCATCCGTCTACATTTGAAAGGGTAACAGTAGTAGCTGATGATTCTGCTTATGCAGTGAACATTAATCAAGAACATGCAACAGGACCAATTATGAAGTTACAAGCTGATGGAACTGATGTATTAGTTGTAAACCCAGCAGGGCCATCTATGGGAATCGGGAGTGGCATTGCCGATCCAACTGCTTTATTTCATATTTATGATAGTTCGGCAGACTCGGATGCTTTTTCAAATGTCTCAGCTATGAGTGGAACTCTATTACTAATAGAAGATACTGCCGGAGCCATTATAGAACTTTTAACTAAACCAGATGGTCAAGGTGAGGTGAAGTTTACTCATGGTGATACTAGTGACTACGGACAAATACGTTACAACCATAATACGGATGCAATGTATTTTTCTGTAAACAGTGCTGGTGACTCAACCGAAATGACCATAAATAGTGGATCGGTAGTTATACCCGATGTGGATATTAATGGTGGAACTATTGATGGTGTAACTTCTTTCAATGGAACAGAGATTTCCACTTCTGCTGATAATAACTTAGGCATTGGTGTAGATGCGCTTGATAGTATTACAACTGGTGATCGCAATGTTGCTTTGGGTGACAATGCGTTAACTGCTTGTACGGAAGGAGGCTACAACTCTGCGGTTGGTTATAAAGCCCTAGACACCAACATCACAGGAGATAATAATTCTGCCTTTGGTTATTATGCACTCCAATTGAACACAGCAGATAGTAATTCTGCTTTTGGATATTATGCACTAGGTTCAAATAGTACAGGAAGAAAAAACTCTGCTTTTGGATTATCTGCACTCTATGCCAACACCGAAGGAATCCAAAACTCTGCTTTTGGTTGGAATGCACTTAACCTCAGCACAGGATCAAACAATACTGCAATAGGGTATGCCGCTGGTAATAACATCACATCAGGTTCCAGCAATATAATCATCGGAGCAGATATAGATGCTGATTCTGCTACTGGAGATGACCAATTGAATATCGGCAATACGATTTACGGTGATTTATCAACTGGTGATATATGGACTACAACAACAGGTAAAATTAAACAAAAAGGAGCATTTATGCAATCAAGTACACATCAAGCACTTACATTAGGATATTAGGAGGTAATTATGGGAATACCAAGTGGATCAGGGTCAGAGGTTTTAAAACGAATAACATTACATGCAAATAATGCATCATGGACAGAAATATTATCGGGAAGTGCGGATCATATTTATACAATAATATCAATTATATTCTGCGATCAACAAAGTGCCGCAGGGACTATTGGAATACAAATAAATCAAGGATCAGCGGATGTTAGAATATTAACAAGTCAAGCTCATACTGCCAATGGAACTTTTGTATGGAATGATAAATTTGTAATGGAAGAAGATGACGATTTAGATGTTTATAATTCTGTAACTAGCGGTGATTGGTACGTTTCATACATCGACCAAGACTGGACATAGGAGAGACTCATGAGTGGAATAATTGGCGTAAGCCCAGATATGCGAAGTGGGGTGGTTGGGGCATGGCCTACTGACAATATTATAGCGGTCAATACTTTTACAGAAGAAAAAAATGGCTATACTAATTGGACAGACCCATCAGCTTGGCTAACATCAGGCAATGGTTGGTCTGGAACTACCTCATCGCAAACATCAAAGTTACTAGTGTTTGCCACAGGCAATAGTATGGCCTATCATAGTACCGGAGCTTCATTTGCTACTGGTTCAGTAGCATTATACTATCATACTGATGACTCGACTTCAGGAGCCACCCCATCGGGTTCTGAATTAGGTTCGATAACTAACGTAGGAGGACATACAGTAAGTTTAACGAGTGGTAGAAAAGATTTGTATATGTCTTGGACTTTATGCACAACAGTAAGTGTTTCTCCAAACACAACGTATCACATACAAGTTGCTACTTGGAGGCATACTGGCACCTATTTTCATTTAGAAGCTAGAACAACTGGATATGTAATGGAGGTTCAATGACTGAGTTAAATATTTTTGCAGAAGCAATTAGTAATCTTGATAAGGATAAAACAGTTGTTGGTTGGTCAGAAAATACATTTACATCAATAGATACAAAAGAGGGTAAAGAGGTAAGTTTTACGGAAAAAGAATTAACGGCAGAAATAAAACGTCTTCAAGCAGAATACGATGCAAACCAGTACCAACGAGACAGGCAGTATCCCGATCTTGGGGAACAATTGGATATGCAATATTGGGATCAAGTCAACGGCACAACTACATGGAAAGATGCTATTGCAAAAGTGAAAGCAGACAATCCAAAACCGGAATAACGCTCAATGACACTTGAACAAGTAGACAAGATAATCTCAGACTTACGAAACCAGATTCCTAATCTGCAAGCACAACTGCATCAAGCTGAAGGTTATAAGCAAGCACTGCTGGATATGGAAAAACCTGAAGAAGAAGAAACAGAAGAATAATCGGGCATTTATGACCGAATTTACAATGAATGAAAGTAAACAAGTCACTATTTGGTGGAGCAGGGAGTGCGCTTGAAAATAGGAAACTTCTCAACTTTTGGGCAAGATTCACAATTTCAATTGCCAACGCAGTTACGTTCTTGGTTCTACTCTATTTATTGTTCTATTCGGATGTTAAGGAAACGAGCCGTGACCTCATTAATATCCTTATGGGAGCATACGTTGCTGTTCTTGCAAAGTCTACTGACTATTGGTTCCGTGAGAAGAAGGATCATGAACATGAAGAAGAGATGGAAGCAAGCAAGGGAAGATATAAATTAAAAAAAGGTAAGAATTAGGATGACTAATTTATTAAAGAAATTTAAAGACTTTTTCAAACCTGATAAGGCTGATTTTGAGAGAGTTAAGCGTTGGGAGGAAGAGATGACAGATCCAGATAAACCAAAGAAAAGTTTAACTATTGAAGACTTTGAACGTGCTAAACGTAAGAAAAATAAAACTCTAAGCTCTAACTTCTAATGGCTAATGGAAATGGTAATAACGCCATGCAAGCGATGGCAGAGCATACTCTTGTCAAAACCTTCACGCCACTTGTTGTTGCAGGTTTAATGGGCATAGTAGGCTGGTTATTTGCTACTGTTATGGATGTAGAGAAGATAGCTCGTGAAAATACACTTCATATTGAACACCTACATATGGCAGAAGAAAACTTTGAAAACCAAATGAAGGATGTAGAATCAACTCTTACTGATTTAAGGATTAATGTAGGGAGAAGAGATGATAGAGAGAGATTCCGTACTCATTAAACTTATGACTAAAGAAGAACAGGATCATTTGGATCGTTTAAGAAAATTGCATGAACAATATAGGAAAAGGAGATAGTAATGCCGTTTATAATTGCAGGAGTAGTTAAATCAATGGCTCTTTCATTTTTAGGAAATAGTGGAGTTATTGAAAAGGTAATTATCTTATTGTTAGAATCACTTGCCAAGAAGACCGATTCAGACGTAGACGATAAGCTGGTTGCTTTATTGAAGAAATCTTTAGATAAGAAATCTGCTTAATCAGCAGTTTCGCATTTACCCATGTGGGTTGGCAATAGACGACAATTCAATGGGCTGATAATTGGAGGAATAGCTATGATGATCACTAAGAACTTTTCTAGTGCAGAAATGATGTGTAGTTGTGGATGTGGGGAAGATTCAATGTGTCCTGATTTTATGACCATATTGCAGAATATCAGGGAGGATATGAATAGACCTTTGAAGATTAGTAGTGGGGTACGTTGTGCTAAGAGGAATTCTGAGGTAAGTTCAACTGGAAATAATGGGCCGCATGTACCTAGAAGTAATGGTACTATGGCTAGTGATATTTTAATATCGGGAGCTGATGCACTGAGACTTATAGACATTGCTAGGAAACACGGTGTAAGTGGAGTAGGTATATCGCAGAGAGGGCCACATGCTAAAAGATTCATACATATAGACACACTCTCTGACGATAAACACCCTAGACCTACTATGTGGTCTTATTGATTATCAAAAGGGAGATCACTAAATGCTTGTTCTAGTGTTCTTCCTTGATCATCCTCCTTCCCGGTTCCAAATCTAGACACTTCAAATCCATATACTTGAATTTTAAGCATCTGTCGTTTCTGACCGTCTTTTTCCCATCTATCCATAATATGACGAGCATTAGTAAGAGTTATAAATGAACCTTTTACACAAGTTTTCTTAACTCTTTCTGCTGTATCGTCATAACATACCATAGGAAGAAATAAGCCTTCTCTATTACTATCCTTAAATTTATATTCAAGAACACCTAAAGTGAAGTTACAATATTGACCTTTGCTAGTAGGGCCATGTTCAGGGTCGGCAGTTAGCCAACCGGATGTAATTACAATATCCATTGTTATATCCTAATAAGGTTTATATTTATTGTTACATGAATGAAACAGTTATATGTCCTGTTCCATCAGTCCATAGTTTAGTTGCTTTAACTCTCCAAACAACGGCATCTTCTTCATACACAGAATCTTTCCATGCTTTTAGATAGTTGTCTAGGTCTGGCCTTTGTTGGTGGGGTTTGCCATTCATCTCTATCTTTTTCTTATTAGACCAAGATTTAGGCATTGGGACATGGAATTCAATATCGAATGATTCAAACTCCAAGTTGGGGGCATGATACATACTACGTTTGACAACATCACTGTCCTTATATTGCCTTACTGCATCCCTAAAGGCAAAAAACTTAACTACACTTTGCCTTTTCTTCCATTTATCTGCCCTAGTCATTCTAGGTTTAGGGCAAGGTGGTATATTTAATCTAGCTACTGGAATCATTTAGTATCCTTTCCCTTTTATCTTCGTTATATTTATCAACGCAATCTTTAGAACAAAACTTAGTTCTTTTATGGATCTTTCTTTTGGAATTATCTATTTCAATTCCACAGACTTTACAGAACCTTTTCTTATTTAGTCTTGCCATCTTATATTTACGCCAATCACAATTAGGGTATTCAGTCATAATACCTCGTTTAATGTTAAAAGCCCCCTACTGAAATAATAACATCAGAAACAGGTACTCTTCCATAAGCAACCTTGCTTTCTTTCAATAGAGGGCGATCTGAGAACTTTATTTTTTGTTATTTGCAGGGTGATTGAAGTAATGTACCCAATCTTGCCCTTTTTCGTCACGATTTAAAGAAAACTTAAAACCGTCTTGCCAATCAATAACTTCACGATCACATAGATTCTTTGTATATATCTTATTTCCTTTCACCATTTGTACTAGGTTAGAAAACATTGCTTTACTTTTACTATAATCAATTTCTTTGGGGATGGTTTCAAGTAATTTCTGCTCTGCGGTCATGGTTAATCTCTTTTCCACAGCTTTATAAATCTCCATTACCTCTGCAATAGTAGGCATCTTATTAGTAGAACCCCTGCCATCTGTGAAGATATTATAAGTTTCTTTGAGAGCAGGGATATGAGGATTTTTAAGTTTGTCTGCAAATGCTTTGATCTTAGTATCAGAATTAGGAACATTGAAACCTTCACATAGCATTGTGACAAAGATTCTTACTTGAGGATGGATGTTATCAGTTAAGGACATTCTTACCTTTCAAGAATTCTTCAGTTGCTTGTTGCATCTGGTAGTCAGGGTTTAATCCCCAACCACCTCTAGTTTGAGCTATAGTAGGTTCGCCAGCAGGTTTATCTGGTATAACTATGCCTTGCCATCCTTTCTCTATTGTAGTGTTTATAAGTTCATTTGGATCGTGACCATTATCTTTAGCTTTTTCTAATTTCTTTATACAAAGATATTCTGCATAGTCACTCATAGGTTTCTTAATTGTTTTCCGGTGTATTTGGTATTGCTCCCATACTATAGGATCTATCCAATCTGGTAAAACATCTAAGAATTTCTTCATACAACCTCCTTTGCTCGTTTGTTCATCATATCCAATCCTTTTGCACAATCCATAATAATGCTGGTATATGATTCCATTGCACCATCGTAGTCTGTACAATCTTTCCTGTACGATTTTTCAAATTGTTTTGCATCTTTAATCCATTGCACCGCATATTTGATTATAGGAACCCAATCTGGTGTGCAGTCTACGGTCATAGACACAATCTTTTCTTTTTTTTCACTCATACAACCTCTTCTTCGGTTAATGTAAAGAAGTTATTTAAAGTAACCATCCATTCTCTCAGTTGACTATAACCATCTTTAGAGAGTTCTGATTGCCATTTCTTGTTCTTTTCCCTAGCAATATCTTGGAATTTTGCTTGATTCTCTGGATGAGAAGTAGCAAAGTTACTTAAAACTTCCATATTTTGTGGTGTTTCTTCATATTTAACATCATTTAGATGATTAATGATGTTATCATGGATTTGTTTATCTGCACAGAATGCAAAGCCCTCATCTAGCTCTTTCTCAGCTACTTGGTATGCTTTATCTGTATCATCACTATTAACCTTATTTTCAGGTACTACTAATATTTCTTCTAACTGCTTAGAACCACCTTTAGGGTTAATATTCTTAACATTACCACTAGGGATACCTTCATCATCAGCTTGATCCATCTCATCACCTGTATATAAACCGGATAACTGAGCAGGAAAGGCTTTTCTTAATGCTAATGCTTCAGCACACTTACCTAACATTGTATGGGGCATTTTATCCCACATGAATGAATTCTTATCAGGATAGTATTCTGACCATCGTGCTGATGCTGTAAATTCTCCTACAACCCCTTGTACTACCTTAGATACTGTCACAGTAGCTTTTTCAGGAAATTGACCATTGCCTGTAAATACAGGATCATTACTACCTATATATTGACCTGTTCTATCTGCAATAGTTCTAAACCCATCAATACCAGTTTGTATTGTCATTTTTCCACCTCTTTTAATGAAGTAGATATGTTTAGTTAATGGGTCTAATCCTGACTTATCTGCTACATGCAGGAATAGTTTTAACTCATTATCTGTTGCACCAACTGCAATCTGACTCTTAATTAAGTCAACTTGATCTGGTGATATGTTTTCATATTTCATTACTTCTTGTTTAGCCATTTTGCCTCTATGTATTTGATTATTAAAAGGAAACAGTTTAAGAGCATCGTAAGGTATTTGCCGCTATCTTCTGAGCGGCACTCTTCAATGTAACCATTTATTGATTGAACCGCATGTATAATTGAAATTCAATGCATTGATCATCGAATGGAGAAAGATAAAGGAACTCAATCACGGTCTTTACTCTTAAACTGCTATAATTATTTAGGTAATATCAGTCTAGTTGACTGTTTTGAATATACATGTTTTCCGTATTTCTCTGGATGGTCTGCTTTCAATCTCTTTTCATCTAAGATTGTGCAGTATTCTTTATACAAATCAGGATCAGTTTTCATAAACCCCTTTTCCTGAAATGCTTTTAATTCAACTCTGCTAAGTGTTACTTTACCTAGATTGGAGTTGATACCATCAAAATGCTCAATATAGTCCTTAATTTGGAACTTTTCTTCTTTTTCTTCCAAATCTAAAGCCTTCTTCTTAGCTTTAATACTGATTAGATTAGCTATGCGCTTTTCTATATCAGGTGTTGCAGACTTAAATTTACCATTCTTCTTGAAATACTTGTATATTAGATCGTTCTCATCTTGAGGTGGTGGGGGTATTTTATTAACAACATGACCCCAAAACCTATTTACTTTAGCTATATATGCATCTATAAGAGATTGTTTCCTCTCTAATTTAAAATGCAATATATCTGGATCGAAGTATGCAAAGTAGTCAACTCCTTCCATTTCTGGTTGAATTGCTAATGCATGTACTCCTTGTGCTAAGTAATAAGGTGGAATTGAATCACTACCGGGATCTCCCCATTTATCTCTCATATGCTCTGAGGGAGCTTTTATTTCTGCTATCCTGTGGCTTCCTACTACTGTCCCATCATTGTGACAAAATAGGTAAGGATATTCTTCTGAGATGTGTGTGGCGTTATCTTTCCTTAATGTGATGTTTAAATCTTCTTTAACCCATTTCATAATTTCAGGTTCTAATCTCACTCCCCTTTTAACTGCTGGTTTGTTTGATATATCCTCTGGAATTACATCACCTATTTTTTCTAGGTATAACTGGAATGGAGTCTTATAAGGATTGACACCTACTGCTGTTCCTGCATCTGAGCCTCCAATTCCTTTTTTCCTTTCAGTTAAATCATTTACTGCAAAGTTTTTAGCAAGTTGTTCCATTATAACCCTTTCCCGGCTTTAGCCGATGAGTTTACGCAGTTCATCTTTCCTTGCTTCTATAGCTAGAAAAACTGCGGTTGTTATTTTATTATTTTGACGTTCACCGCCAACTACCATATAAACATATTGTCTGGTATAACCCAAATCAATTGCTATCTGGTTTAACTTGACCTTGAATTCTTTACATTGCTCTTTAAGATTCATAGTCTCCTTTATGGTAAGTTTACAAAGGTAACAGGTCAAGTTTATATTGCTTTATTACTCCTGTCAACAATTAAATTAAGGTTTAGGTAAACCATTTCTGATTAACATTTGTACTGCAATATGTATAATATCAAGTTTATTAATCCTAAAACCTAATATTTTCTCTTGTTCTCTTTGCCATGCGACTAGAAGTTGATGTGTATCACGTCTAATTTGCATTGCATGATAACCGTTTCTATTCACATTTTTTGGTCGTCCTACTTTTTTCTTCATATTACCTTTTATAGTTATTGATTAGATTATCCAGCAGTAATTACCCATGTTCCTAAAACTGGCTTCTTGGTATTAACTGCTTTCTTTATTAGATGTGCTGGACATTTTAGTGATATAAGTGATTTGATTCTATGAGCAGTACCAACGTATAACATCCAATAAAGGACTTTATTCTTCTCTCTCATAGATTGGTCGCCAATTACTTTACAATACTCATATACACCACTTAAAAATGAATTTGGGCTTTTCCTTTTATCACGTATTGTTTGAAGATATTCCATACCTACGCCAATTTTCTCATAATCACCTATTTGAATAATAGTATTACAGTCATTTGCATACTTATCTTCAACTTTACCGCCACATAAGAAGGTATGAAGCATTTGTGATCCTGAATAAGAGTTAGATGTAGTATTCAAATGTTTGAATAAGATGTCTCTCTCTGTTTTAGATAAACCATCGTAACGATATGCCATTAATGATTCAATACCATTTGCTTTGGCACATATTGTCCTTCTATGACCATTAATAAGTGTCATAGTATCACCGCAATAATGTATTGTTTCTAAAACTCCAAGTTCTCTTATACCCTTTTTAAGTGTTAAGAATGCTGAGTTACTAGCAGTTCTTTCTGGTGGATTAACTGGATTAGGCTTTAAACTAGATATAGAAATATCTGTTAAAACACGGTTTTTGATTTTTTGTGCTAATTCTTCTGGAAATAGTTTGTCTACAGAATTACTCATATTACCTCTATTGTTTAAAATTAATCGGGATAGTACTAAACGGATTTTTGACCGGATAGTACCTATATGGTTAGAAAAAGCTGGCTACACGATGTCACCTGAGTGATTTCCCCTCCACGCCTACCTCACCAGCTTAATCTAATTAGTTAAAGAATTTGCTACTGTTCTTGTCAAACCAATTAACAAGTTCACCAGCTTCTTCTTCTATGCGATATTGTTCTCTAACAGGCTGTTCCTGAGCATATTCAGTGAATGCACCTATAAAGTGGTACATACTGGTATTTCCTTTTCTGTAAGGGCTGTTAAAGATTTTATTTGTATGATACCCTCCAAACTTATAAGGGATTTGCTTTACAAAGTTTATTGAGTTATCTAATGCATGATTAGATTCTACGCTATCAGCGAATTTTCGCTTAGTTGTCCAATACTTATGTGGAACTCTAGAATCTCTTGGAATATCAATAGGAGCATCATTTTCAAGCATTATCCGAGCAGTATCAGTATTGAATGGTATATTTAATGTTGTTTGGATCTGACTTAGGACTCTGTCATATGATTTCCTAGTGTCATTAACCATATTTTCTACTTCACTACTCCATATTCTGTCTCCTTTATGTACTATACGACTACCTCCTATGGATTTGGGAAGCATGATACCATTGGTGCATAAAGCATCTAATACACTTAATAAGAAATAAAGTGTGGCATTTCCTATCATTGAGTTACCAGAGTATAGACCTAATTTAACTCTATCTGGTCTACCATCTATTTCTATCCCTGAGAATTTTTTCTCTGACCATTTAATAGTCATTTTAGTGTTATCAACTAATGCTCTAGTAAAGTCTAGATCATGGTTGTTATTCCCACTGAGAAAATGTTCTAAAAAACTATGGTTAGAGTATTTAAGATAGGTCTTACTTACCATTCCGATTATAGGGTTATCAGGATGACGACTATCTACGATAAACTGTTGATTACTCAAGTTTCTCTTAATACTTGGTTCATCTAATAGTTTGTTTACAAAATTAGATGTAACATGTGTTTCATTAGGAGCCATCATACTTGGAAATAAGCCGGGTACTCCCATCTTTGTAAAGACTGCTTTAATACCGGGTTCAGTAATATTGCAACCTTCCATTGGTAGTGTGTTACCTGTTGAATGTATTTTTCTACCATTAACCATGTAAAATGTATCTCCGTCATTAGGTAAATAAAAGACATCTTCATGTTCACCTTTGCAATAATCGACTAATTCATCTAACTCATCGAATCTTTGAACGTGGTTTTCTACTAAATCTAACATATTAATCTCCTTATTATATTAAAATTATGGTTTTAACAACTTGCAAAGCCATAGAATATATACTTATTTTCTGACTTTTGCGATTTAATGCAAAATGCATTTCCCCACTTATCATTATCTTCTAATGTTCTATTAATGAAGTCTTCAATAGTTTCACCTTCTGGTACAGTTTTCATTTCAAAACCGCTTTTTTCTGCGATTGTACCTGTATAACCAGCATGTCCGTAATCATATGATGCTTCTTGAACAGCACTTGAAAATGCTTTTTCGGGTGACTCTCCGTATGCTACATGTGTAAAGTCTACTGCTCCCATTATATACCTCCCATTTGTTTTTGTTTTTCTATTGGTTCTTTTGATAATCGGTCATCATATGCACATGTACTATTGCAATATGCTTTACCGCCTTCTCTATGTGATTGACCCGGTTGCATGTATAATAATGCTTGACACCATTCACATCTTTCTTCATTTTCTTTTTCCATGACTTTTCTCTATTTCATTGATTTCTAATGTAAAGTATTGGTCTAATAAATCTTTTAATATAGATACTTGTTTCTCTAATGTATCAATTCTTGTTTTATGTTTTTTATCTCTTTTTTCTAAGAATTCTATACGACGTTGGAAACTATAATCTTTATTAAATCTATGTTTACCATCATAGTTTTCAACAGAGTCTTCTAATTTTGCTATCCTTTCAAATGCTTTAGTTCTATTCTCTACACCTTGATCAAATCTGGCTATAGCTTCTACTTTCCAGAGTTTTATGGCATATATATCATTTGTATTTTTAAGAATATTATCTTCAATTTTAATTAATTCAATATTTAGTTGATCATCCATTTTAATACTCCCTATGTTCACGTAGTTCTAATAAGTTATTGATTAGTTTTTCTATATAATGTTCTACACAATCACAGTTATAATCTAATTGTATACTTTCTCTAATTTTCTCTACTTCACTGTTATCTAAGACATTATCTTCTCCTAGAAAGTCATCTGCAAAACTTCTGATAGCAGATTCTCCTACATCTATTTCCATATTTCCTCCTAAAATGGTATGTCAGTTTCATTTTGTATATCTTTTCTGGCTTGTAATTTAAACTGTGCCATCATTGATACTATGTCTAGTGGCATTTTACCTGTGCCTTTACAATGGTCACATGGCCTTGTTAAATCCCTACCAGCGTCTTCATCTACGTCATAAAGCATTCCACTACCGGCACATGCATTACATGATCCTATAGCTGTGTTTAGTAATGATTTTAGAGAAGTAAAGTCATGTTCTAATTCATTGAATTTACCTTCTAGAATATACAAATCTTTCTTGATCCTACTGAATCTGTCATCGTATGTATCATTGTTCATTATTACCTCTAATTGATTAAGTTTTTTGGGATATGTTCTCTGATAGTGTTTTTAATTTCTCTTGTTTTAAGAACATTGTTGTAATCTACTTCTGTTGAATAATATTCATCTAAAAGGTCTAATCCATTGAGTATCATTTTGATTTGATCTTCGTTAAATGAATTTAAAATATTGCCTGTTGGTATTTTCATGATAAGCTCCAAAAATTCAAAATGTGTGTTGGTACATAGGGACTGGAAATGATTTTTTTCTAACACTGCACATGATCTTCTATATGCAGTGCTAGTGAAACTCATATTAGAGTGCATTTGTTCATCGCTTATAAACTCTGCTGTTACGTTTATATATAGGGTGGAACAATGACTACTATATGATTTCATAAATCAACTCATTTCTTCATTTAAGTCTTCGCTATTATGTTCTAACCAATCTTCTAGCATATTGTCTAATATTGTATCATTGCCAAATTCATGATTAGTATGATTAATTACATCTACTGCTGTTAATTCATTACCTTTTGCTTCTTCTGCTTCTAAATACTCTAGAAAAGTCATTTTACGACCCATACTTGTCTCTCCTATTTACGTGTTTCTGTATTTCTCTGAAATGCATGATCGTTACATGATCACAGAGTGGTTTAAACAATTGATCTATAAACTTCATTAATTTGTTTCTTATTGCTTTCATATAACCTCTTATTTAATGTGAAAGGCTGGCTACACTCACATGACTTATGTGAAACCTCCATATTACTATTTCCAGTTACCTCACCAGCCTTAATGAATGGATCACCTACACCGCTCTCGCGCCCACCGCAATACATGTTAACTATGTATTTATCCACCTTCGCCTCGGTAATCCAAAATGGTTTATTTACTTATGAATTTGATTCCAAACATTTTACAGTATGCTTCTAAGTATTTGGATTTTACTGTTCTAATCACTGCATTGATTGGGCCAAAGATTGGTATTGTTGCAATGTATAATGTCCCAAGTATTGCAACTGCAGTCCAAAGTCCAATTTTCTTCAGACTAAATGTTGGCAGTTTGCTGGATATGTTTATGTATTTTGAAATGTAGTTCCAGATTGTTTTTGAACCTAAGTATAATGTATCTAATGATAGTTCTTTCATAGTATTTCTCTATTATTTGTTAGTTTGTTTGGCAAGCCAGTAACAAAACATTCCTATTACTACTATTGGGAATATAGGTATTATTGTGAATGCTAAGGCTCCTATTGCAACTCCAAGAACTGTTCTAGGAATTGTTATTATTGGTTCACTCGAATTTGAGTTCCTGTTCTGGTTTAAGGTACGAGCTGTATGCAATTGCATCAAGTAAGGATCTGTCTGTTGGTTCCTTATTTTTCTCTTGTTTTCTTCTACTATTTCTATAATATTTGGTTCTTTCCATTTCACTTTTCTCCTGTAAATGTGTGTTGATAAGAGAGAAGATTGCGTCCCTGCTTGTTAAGACTGTGCTTGGGAGCGCATTCTGTATTGAGTTAAGATTGTGCTTGGTTAATGCGCTTTTCAGCATTAACTTAATATGAATGAGCAATTTTTCCATTGCGAATTCCGATGCTTAGTGTAAAAAAAAACAAGCTGAACGACTTTTACATCGTCCAGCTCATGTAGTGTTTTAGAAAGGGTCTGAAGAACTTTTTGCAGAAGTTTCCTCAGAATTCTTCATGAACGGAGTATACCTGAAGTCACTACTGCCTTCGGTCGCATCTTTACGAGCATTTGCAGACTGCATGGTCTCAACAAAGTTCTCTCCAACATGCCAGCCTGAAGCGTTCAGATTTGGGATCATATTTAATATTAAATATGTGTAGCCATCATCATTAGTGTGATTAGCTATTTCTGAACGCTTTTGTTCATTAAGAGCGACTTTTATTTGCAGATTGCCGTCCTTGAATTCGTTTGCAAAGCCCACTGTTTCTGCCTTGGGCTTCTGTGAATTAACCATCTCTATAGCTCGCTCTTCACCAACTATATTAACCATCTCAATGAATTGATCTGGTGTAATGTCGGTTCCTGCAACTAGAGCCTTGATTTCAGTTTTAGTTTTCATAATATTCTCCATATGAGTGAAAAAAGATGCATCCTGCTGAATGCAGAATGCGTGAATGAAGTTTAACAGTGAAGTAACCAATTGCCGTGTATCTAGCACACAACCACCCATCACCCCCGAAAACTTCATATTTGGGAAAGAAAATATTTAATTCTTGCAGTATCAATTGTTTTATTAAATTCTTATAAGATTATTTCTGTATTAATGAGAATATTTTGGGATAGGAATAGAGGCGAGTATTGATCAGTTTATCATCAATATGTTTGAGCCGATAGTCCGGGCCTTTTGGCATCCCCAAGATTATTTTTAAATAAAAGACTTGACTGTGACTATTGTTTATTAAATATAATATTTATCCCTTGAGCAATACAGTGGTTAGTAATAAGAGTAATCTTAAGTACTGTTTATGTTTGGGAACAAGTAAGTAGTTTATCTGCATAGATAAGTCTTCAAGTAAAATTATATTTCTCTCCCCCTACAAAATAATAATTATCTTTTTGTGTGCGTCCTGTGTGAGCTTCATGTGTGCCGGGGGGTGGGGGTACAAAATGGGTTTGTCTTTGAACTACTATCCTCCCATTCCCCTACACGGAGGGAAAACCAAGTGTTACCCTTTCCAAACAGGATTAAAAAAAATCTTTAAAAGGTATTGCAAGTCTTAGTATTATAAAATAGAGTTACAAATAATTAACCTACGCAATAAGGGGAATAATGATTAATAAGAAGAAGAATGATTATGCTGATGAACAGCCAGAGGAAAGCAAGACTCAAAAGCCAGAGCATAGTGGTCTAGGTATGACGTTATTAACGAGTAAGCCCAAGAACGTAGAGGATGAAGACAATCCAATGAAGAAGAAAGTAGGATACACAAGTTAAAGGAGAAATTATGGGAAGTATGATTACAACGCCTAATCAGCGTAGCCGCTATAGTAAAACTAAAGCTAGGAAAAGTTTAGAGTCTTTAAAAGAAAAAGAATTTAACAGGATACAAACCAAAATGGAAAGCCCTGACCATATTTACGGTTCGTTACCAACTCGACATTACCAAACGACCCTAGATTGGGGGACTCATCAAGGGGGTGATGTATACACGTATAATAAAAAGCCAAAGAGCGAATACCGCCTTAAAAAGATGGCGGAACCAGAAGAGATGAAGAAGCCATCCGAAGTACCCCAAAGACACGGCCCCCCACGATATAGAAGGGCAGACGGCAGACTAATGACATACCCGGAATCACTTGAGTTACATGATTGGAACGATAGAAAATTGCGAAACTAATGCCTAATACAGAGAAGTTCATTGACACATTCGTAGAAACAGGAGATTATCTTGCGGCAATGCATGAAGCAGGGTATAAAGATAAGAACCCTTACCAACTACAAGTTCGTGGCAAGAGACTTTTAGAAGAAAACCGTGAAGAAGTTGACAAGCGGTTCCAAGCCCGGTTAAAAGATGGTGGCCCTAGAGCATTATCTGTGATAGAACAGTTGATGCATAGCGAAAGCGATACTGTAAAGCTCAATGCCGCTAAAGAAATCCTAGACAGGGGTGGACACAAGGTAGCTAATGAGTTTGATACAGGACGTACCATAGAAGAGCTTAACGCACAATTAGTTGCCCTAGTAGGTGATGATGGTGCAAAAATGTTAGTTGCGGCTTTTAAGAGCCGTAAAGTAATCTCAGGGCCAACAATGAATTAGGAGTTATAATGGAACCTTATGTAAACACAGGAAGGAAAGACTATCTGAAAGAGTTAAAGAGATTGCGTACGCCGGGCAGGTTCGGAACTGCAGAAGTTAGCGGAATGTACGTTAATCCAAATCCACGAGATATACCCGGGCATGCTAATAAACCTCATCCGGGAATGGGGGGGAAACAATTAAATCCTATAGACTATGTTGAATATTCTGATGCAGGGCCAAAGGGCGAAATATATAGGGAAATGGAAAAAAGCCAAAAAGAAAAACGGAAACTAGAACAAAAATTCCAGACTAAAGGAAAGAAGTCTCTCCTAACTAGCAAGTCTACTAGAAGCAAAGGTGGTGGTGGTAAAGGTGGCACATTCGGAGGCATAAGAGGTTTAAAGTCTCCTTGGCAAATGATTAGACGATTCCTAGACTGATGGCTAAAAAGAAAATACCAAAACTCTTAACTTATATCAAAAGAACTCCACACCAATATAACCTGTTTAAATTACCGGGTAGTGGTACTATTGATCTTGAGGCTCAAAAGAAAGCTGGACTCACTATTACTCCTAAGTTCAGAAGGCCGGGGATAAAGAATTATGCCTTGAAAAAAACTTTACCCCCTTTAAAGAAACCTCGTCAAGGTCAGCTATTTTCTTATGCTCTTGCCCCTTTGGAAAGCAAAGCTACTTTATCTAAAGGCAAACCAAACCCTAATAGGTCTACCAAAAAGGCCATTTGGATTGAAGGATACAAAGATATAAAAGATTTTGATGCCGTTAGT
>Ga0080013_1003218_pt1 | contig 17610 bp, 15 predicted proteins | sample ETNvirenome_6_85_FD_69236 | JGI IMG/M metagenome (GOLD analysis project Ga0080013, IMG submission 69236) | Marine viral communities from the Pacific Ocean - ETNP_6_85 (SPADES assembly) (version 2) | ecosystem: Environmental > Aquatic > Marine > Oceanic | place: Pacific Ocean | collected 2013-06-19 | reverse complement strand
TTTCTCCTGTGGCCAGGAGAATGCCGGGAAGGCGCCGCGCTCTCGGGCCAAGCATACACTTTCCTCATAAGCGGCGTTACGAACAGTGGCATAAATTTTATCAATGATTTCAATAGCTTCGGGCGAGTCGTATGCTAGGTTGAGTCGCGCAATAGCATCTGCCAAACCGTGAGTACCTAGGCCAGTGCGGCGCCCGTGGTAGGCGGCATCCCACAACTTTTCCCACAATTGTTTCTCATCTTTACTGTCGGCTGCAGCCCTAATTTTATCTAACTTTTCCAGCTCAAGTTCTACCAGGTTATCAGAGAGACGCATTCCTACAGTTGTTATTTCTTTTAACTTATTGAAATCGAACTTTGCTTTCTTCGTGAAAGCGTCTTCTACTAAATGCTTGAGATTTAAGGAGATTAAACGGCACGAATCATAGGCTGATAGCGGTATCTCCCCGCAAGGGTTCGTGCAAATCGTTTTAAATCCAGCATACTCGTGCGCCGGCAAATTATTTATAATATTGTCCCACATTAGAAGCCCAGGTTCGGCTGTTTTGGTGGCAGACTCAATAATTTCACTCCATAACTCGCTGGCCTCAATTTCATCAACAAATTCCGGGTCGCCGTCGACTGGAAACTGCAGTGTAAACGATTCATTATTCTCGACAGCCTTCATAAAGCTATCGCTTATTTTAACCGAGACATTTGCGCCCGTAACCTTCGAAAGGTCTCGTTTCATCTTGACAAACTTAAATATATCGGGATGACGGACGTCCATAGAAATCATAAGAGCGCCGCGACGTCCATTTTGGCCAATCATCCGACAAATGTAAGAATAGAAGTCAGCAAAACTCCAAGCACCAGTGGTGGTGCGCGCCGAATTATGTACAGGCGCTCCTTCAGGGCGAAGATTAGAAATATCAAGACCAACGCCACAACGACGTTTGAACAAATTAGCCAAATCTCTCCCAGTATCGATAATAGACGAAACATTGTCTTGAGGGCTGTCAACCACAACACAATTAGATAAAGATACATTAACGTGATCATTGCCAATACCCATCATCGGGGATCCTTGGGGCACGATATATTTAAAATCTTTCAGGAAGGAGTAAATCTCATTTTCAGTAAGATAAAAATTTTTGCCCGATTCAAACCTGTCTTCTACCCTTGCAAACTCTTTGGCAATGCGTCTGTGCATGTCGTCTGGAGTCTTCTCAATAAAATTACCCTTCTTGTCGCGCAAACAATACTTGGTCATAAAAACGTTAGTGGCCAGTTCGTCACCATTAAAATATTCAAGAGTGGCCTCTCTTACGCTGCTTTCTTCGTACATCCCTATCCTCCCTTACTCTGCTTAAACTTTTTATACTTTTCAAACAGATCTTCTTTTTGTTTCTTAGCACTTACTTCCACCATTCCGGCTTCTTCAGATGGCTCAAGCACCTTAATACATACATTACTCGTATCCATAAAAAGCGGAAATACTAGACCATCGGGGCCATTCCGATTCTTGGCAACGAACATTCGTCCACCATTAATATTTTTATCTTCTATCGTACGAGAAATAGTAAAAATAAAATCTGCAATGAAGCATTTATTAAATGCCTCAGAAATTGATTCCATCGTAATGACTTCTGCGTTTAGTCCAGACCGATTAGTCTGGGATGCTGTCCACACTGGAGCCTCGTATTCTGCGGCAATACCGCGTAGTTCTTCATAAATAGATTCGAGTTCGTTCCTCTTCTCTTTTAAATACCGAACTGGGCGAAGTAAATCGCCGTAGTCAACGATGATCATATCTACTTCAATGCTTCTCATCCGTAACTTTTCTAAATGATTCCGAATAGTTTGAGTGCTGGCAGTCTTTGTGGGATATTCTTTTACAATAAGTCTGCCTTCAATGTCCTGTACCTCTTCATAAATTTGTTCTTTAAAGGCGGCGAGATTTTGAATGGGAATTTTAGTAAGGCACGAATCATAGCGAGAAGCTACCACCATATCTTGTAGTTCTAGGGTGTAATGAACCACCGTCTTTCCCTCTTTGAGAGCCTGTGTACCCAAATGAACAAGAGCCATTGATTTCCCGGCGCCGGTAGGCGCAATGACCACACCCAATTCTTTTTGTCCCAAGCCCCCCTTGCAAACATTATCAATTAGGTCCCACCCAGTTGTAGATGGGTTGCGAAAGCGAGGCTTAAAGCGTTCCTCAAAATCCTTTTTATAATCGTAGCCCTCATCGTTGTTCATACCAAGTTTGAGCGAGTCATTAATAACCTGAGAGATCTCATCAAAAGATGAATTCTGCAGCAACCCGATAGACTTAATCATCGCCGACTTTAAATTCTGTTTCTTACAAAAGTCGAGGGAAGTATCTTTAATATATGCCACGTCTGTGAGATCTGTAATTTGACTGCGAACATAAAACTCGCGAGTTTGTTTTGCGGTAAGCTCGTTTTCGTCATCAAGTTCCGAACGAAGGATAGTTTTCATAATATCCCTAGAAGGATGAACTTCATACTTCTTACGATAATCAAACACCTTGTTTAAAAATAATTTAAGATAGTTTAACTCTAAGAAATTTACATCAAGCACTTCTTCAATTTGATCAGCGAACGCTCGATCATCGAGGATCACCATACACAGCTTCTCTTGGAAAGACTTTCCGTACTTGGAAAAGTTTACAGGCTCACCGTTCAATTTCATAGCTTCCCTCATGGCTAATAATACTAGCTCCTAAGTGCTTTGTCAACACAAATTCTATTCATTGTTGCGTGAAGGTCATCCCAATTAAATACGCCAAAACCATCCTGGTTCATCATACGAATGACCTCGGTTTTGTTATAATCATACTCAAAATTATCCAGTGTATAATGTACCTTATCCCGACATTGTAAAGAGAGCGCCGGAGCATACAGTTGCATCAATTTATAGTTCTCTATAATTACATCTCTGTGAGACAAAACGTTCGTGAAAAACTTGGCTTTGGAGTCGCTTTTGAGACAAAAATCAAAAATCTCCTGCAATGTCACGTCCTTATCCTCTTTGAGAAATTTTAAGTTTTTTGAAATACTTTTCAGGCCTGCTCTGGGAACACCCTTAAGATTATCGGAAGGGTCTCCGGCAATTGCGCGGGCCATCGCAAAGTTGCGAGGATGGATATCAAAATCCTCCACGATGTTCAGCTTGTTGTGAACCTTCTTTTGGATGGGTCGAAACAACACGGTTTCATCATTGCACAGCTGAAGAAAGTCCTTGTCGCTCGACACAATTACCTTCTCCCAGCCCTTGAGTTGCTCGACTTGCGTAGCATATGCTATGACGTCGTCGGCCTCCACTTCATCAAAGCGGAGTTGCACGACCGGTAGTTCATTAAGGTATTCCATAAGACGCAGTTGTTGCCACACCATATTGGAGCGCTGTTGTTCGTCAGTCATATCGGTTTGCCGATTGACACGAATCGGCTTTCTTCCTGCCTTATAATTCTTGTTTTGTTCGCGGCGCTTTCTGCTGCCGCCCGGACCATCCCAGATAATCATTACTGTGTCTGGCTTGATGTCTCGACAGAGCTTCTGCAGGATGCCTAGGAAGCCCTTGAGGCCACCGATGGGCTGCCCGTGAGTAGACAGGCTCGGGTTGACGATAAACGCCCTGAAATAGGCGTTGAGGGCGTCAACGATCATTACTCTTTTCATGTGTATCCCCTAACGTATGAAGCTCCTATGAGTATACCTCACAGGAGCCTCGAAGTCAAGAGTTTTTCGTTTTTATTCTTTGCAAAACCTCTCGCTCAGGAATCTTGGCTAGATAGAACGGATGATCCGAGAAGGCTTCCATCCACTTACTAATAAATTCAAGAACATAGTCGGCCACTGGTCCGCCATAAAGCCATTTCGCCGCGTTTTCGGCTCCATTGCCATACCTTCCGACGCTACGGCTAGCTAGTTCGAAGCCAAGTTCCTCAGGAATCGTGGGCCAGAGGCCTCTTTCGATATCTTCCTTGTGGCGGGGATCCGCTGCTTTGTAGATCCAGCTGCGCCACTGCTCCAACTCTTCGTGGCTGGCCTGGCGGATCCGCCCGTCGTACTCATCCGGCCCGCGTTCCTCCTCATCCAAATACCTGCGCCAGTTCTCTGTCATTAACTGGGCTTCTTTATAACTAGACCATTTCTCGCTCATCATGATTCTCCGGGAATGTATAATAAATAGATCTATTCTTTGTCTACGTCGCAGAAACAATCAACTGCGGGTTCTTCATATACATTTTGAAAAGCCTCTTGACTTCGTCGCGAATAAAAGTGGCGATATGTGGTCGCGACGCGGCGGATTGCACAAGCTTCTGAATACCATCCGGAAGATCCCTAACCCGCGGAAGGTTACCTAATAAAGCAGGATCCCTGACGCCGACTGCCGCGGCCATGGCAGCGAGGCCCTTGGGGGAGAAGCCGGCCACTTCGGCGATCCGAAGAAAGGCCTTCAAACGAGCGTTGTCGTTGCGACTAATTGTTCGAATAGTTTGCTCAAAGCTTCCATCGGAAACGCCTGCTGAAGGAGCGGCGGATTGAGCTGCTTTGGCTGGCTCACAGCCTGGGGGGCACTCTGCCTCTTTCAAATACCTGTTCCAGTTTTCCATTATAAGTTTCATAGCGATGGCTCCACTTATAAATAGTCTTATTCTTTATCTACGTCGTAGAAATCCTGAGCACTACCTTCGCGTGTATCAAACTTACGAATGATCTGTTCATCCATAATCTCAAGTACTCGGGTTTTGAACTTCTTGTCTTTAAGCTTTTCAATCCAATGAGCAGTCTGGAACTTCTCTTCTTTACCATCCTTATGGACCAGGGAGAACCAGGCGCCAGCTTGCTTAAGATTATCGGAGCCCTTGATGGCTTCCAGCCAACTCTCTTGGTCCTGAATCCCCACCGCATCGGTTCCCCATAGGATCTTAAAGGCGCAGTTGCGTCCCTGCGTCCCGAAGCGAGACTTCTCAAGCTTGACCTTCACCTCCGAGCCGATACGGAAGCCGCTCTCATCTTCGATGAACGCGGACTTGGCCTTGCGCCCCGTCAGCCAGATGCGGAGAGAGTATACATAGTGCATAGCCTTTCCGCCTGGAGTGATGAAGGGCGTCGTCATTGCAACGATGCGGGCGTTGGGTCCCTGTGGAATGTTAGTCTTCAGCTGGTTGAGAACCAGAAAAGCAGACTTGGTGTTCGCAATTGGGATGGTCAACTTGGACATTCCTTTGGAAAGAATGCGTGCCTTCATGGCCATTGTGGATTGAGGATTAAAATCTCCTTCCACATCAGAGACGGTAGGAGTCAGAGCCAGAGAATCCCAGATAAACAAAGTCCTTTCGGCTCCCGTGTTTAAAACACTTTCAACAGTTTCCAGAACATGTTCCACCGACTGGGCCTGCACATAGATAAGCTCATCTAAATTGCATCCGGTTCGTTCTAAAAATCCTGGGTCAATCGCTGACTCTGAATCCATATATATTACCGTCATACCCATCTTCTGGGCGTTGGCTGCTACTTGTGCAGCCATAAAAGATTTGCCGGTTGATTCCAGCCCTGCAATCTCTGTAAATTTGCCAACAGGAACCCCTCCAAGCTGGCCTCTGCAAACAATGGAATCCAGCCAGCGTGAGCCAGTTGGAATCCATTCTTTCACTTCTGTGGGGTTTGCCTCGTTGAGGTTGTGGGCGACATCCAAGCCGGACGTTTTGTTAATAAGGCTCCTCAGCCCATCAACTGATATTTTGCCAGCTTTTGATTTACTCTTAGCCATTCTTTTACGCTAACGTAAGTATTCCATTTTTAGTTTGGATTACAACATCAAAGCCGTCCACAAAAGAGGAGGCCCCGTCGCCCAACTTGAATAGTTCTGACGCAAGAACTTTCACGTTGGCAGCGACTTCGCAAGTCCCTCGCTTATGATCATGACGTTCTGTCGAGATCGTCAAAAGATCATATTCGTAGGCCTCCTTCTGGATCGTCTCAACGAGGTACTGTTCAAATGTACCATCTTTTTCATATCCATCGAGGAGCCCTTCGTCTCGCATGATTTCGAGAATATTTTCCTCGTAGCGCGAGAACACAGTGATACCCGGGGTTGCCAAGAGGCGTGCTAGCACCTGTGCCGTATCGGTTTCAGTAAGGGCGCCTTCTATATGGTCGTCTGAAATATGCCATACAGAGGTACTCTCTTCATAGTTGAGATAAACATAATCGTCCCCATGAACTTGTAGGTCCTGAAGTTTGTCTACAATATTTTCCATTTTTACTTCCTTTCGTTTAATAGGCGCGAGGCGCCTCTTGATGGGGGTTCCCTTTTATTCTGCGTTCTTGGTCTCTTGTACTTCAGTGCGTAGTTCTTGAGCCAATGCCTTTACATCTTGCATTGCCTTGCGAACACGCGTTCCTGCAGCATTGTTACCGCGTTCAAAAAACTTTTCGTGATCATCACGAGTTTCCTCAAGCAACACGATTAGTTCCTCAAGTAGATTTGTTCCGTTAGTCATAACACTTCCTTTCTATGTGAGACACCTGGTAACCCTGTGCCTCCCCGTGGGGGGGATATTTTAGAGAGCGCCAAGCTCTGCGAAAGCAACGTCGACGGCATTAGTTTCGCCGTCAGTGGTCTTTCCGTATTTCTCTGTCTCGGTGCTCACCGTTTCAGGATCCTCCACCAGCGAGTTGACGAAAGTATCGAGAATGGTTTGTACATCCCCCGTTGTCTTTCGATCAAACAAGCCAGTAAAATCTGGAATGCTATCCAGAAGTTCCGCACACTTGTCGGGGGTCAAATCCTCGCAAAGAGGGGAAGACCGACGACGCGGTACGAGCTTCGTCTGAGGGAAGGAAGCGCCCGGGGGCTTTCCGTAGGTCATGGTGAGATCGGTACCAGTTTCGGTATCGGTGATATCACCATACTCAGGATTAAGCACGAGGGTGAGAAGATTCTCATACGCCGTCTTGCCGTAGCCCCAGATTCGGACGCCGCGATCTTCCTCGCCGCGAACCATCACGGGGCTGAAGAATCGCTGTCGCACAAAGAGAGACTTTGCAGTCTTCTTACTGTGATCATCGTTGTTGTCTACACCCTCGCGCCATAGCTGTGAGGCGAACTCACATACGGGACACTCGTCTCCGTAGTTGCGCTTGGGGCAGAGGAAACCGCCCTTCTCAACATTGTAATGGAACCACATCTCCTTGAAGGGGTCACCATCCGATGTCGGGACGATTCGAATATCCTGGTCGCCGTCTTCGGGGCGCCAAAAAGTGTCGCTTGAGTTACCGTCTCCACGTAGTGACGAGAGCTTTTCTCTCATCTTGTCTAAATTAATACCCATTTTTTATCTCCTTATGATTGGGTTAAAGTACGATTAGCAAATATCCTAATCGCCTAAAAGTTCTGTATATGATTGTACCATAGATGAATACTTAATACAATAACAATATTTTTGATCGTAGGTTGTCTGAAACACCCCGTAGGATATATTAACATCCTCATCGAGTCGCGACTTTACATAGTCGGTTATCTTTCGAAACAAAGTGCCGTCATCCTTCAAGTCTTCCTCATTGATACCATAATAGTATACCACATCCCGCGCCTGTGTCAAGTCATAAAACCATTTTTCTTCTTCCTCTTCCACATCCAAGACGCCCACTGTGGCGATGCGACTTAGGGGGGAGGGCCTAATAAAATTCCCGATGATGGGCTCCGAATTTTTAAAGACATTAATCATGTGAAGCGTATTTACAATTGCTTGATTAAGGACCCCTGAATACCCTAGGATTGGAACGTCTCCGATTCCTTTCTCCACCAACAAATTATCTATTAGATAGATGCTTTCTATCACTCCCGACCGCGCATACTCTTGCAAAACATTTTTCACAATACGTTCTTGCATTTTTTGGGTCTCGCTCAAAAGTGCCAGATCGGGTTGAATGTATATTACAGACACCTTGTTATCCTTGAGTTGTTCCAGAAGGCGCATTGTGCCCCCGGATATTAGGCCACTCCCTCCTACAACCACTGTAATCTCTTCATTGGAAAACTTAAGTTTCTTCCTGAGAGAAGGAAAATGCTTTTCGTAAGCCTCATGGCTGTTACGTTTTTTTATAGTAATGTCTGCATCCGGGGAAGTATCAATACCATAGGTTTTATACTGAGGGAACTTTGCAAACACTCTGGCTAGATTGCACCCCGCTTTCCCGAGCCCAATGACTATCATTGGTCTTCGGTCCACTCCAAAATGAAGCCCATTTCAAAGCCGCCGCGGCTCACTCGCTTTGCAGTGGCCGCTGCCAGGATGGTCTTCTCTTTAATCCCTCGACGGTGGCAAATAAAATTCATAATCTCCATTATATCTGCCGCTTCGTCGGCACACGGATTCTCTACGAACTCCATCACTTCCTCTTGAAGTTTCTGCATCGCGTAATCTCCAAGACGCTCTCCTCTTTCTTGACGCACCTTAAAGTCCTTTCCCGATTCTTGAATAATCTCTGGGATGCGATCGCGGACGAGCTTGTGATACAGCTTTCTCTTTTTCATAACCTAAGTTCCTTCATTTCTCCGAGGTTCCTTCCTGCGGAGACGTTAACCTTGAACATATCATACCGTGTTTTCTTGAAGGTGTCAAGCAAATTTAACAATTCATATCGATCTTCTTCCGCGAGATCGATATACACGGCATCGTGGATCAAAAATGAAATGTGGCTCCTTCTCCCCTTCAAAAGCTCATAGGCTTTATAAGCCTGCTCGTGCACCATATCAATTGTGGTACTCTGCACAATATAGTTAAGAGCGTGGTGCTCATCAACATCTTCTATTATTCTACCATAGTCAGTTTCAATTTTGAAGCCATCCCAATACTTATTTTTAACGATAACTTTGTTATAGAGGGCCTCTAGCTCTTTATTGACACGCTGAGAGTACAACCACGCGAACGTCTTAGTCTTGGCTTGTTCCCTGGTAAGCTCACCTTTAAAAATATTGCGCACATTCCAATCATGGATGTCGATAGAAGGCTGTTCGTTGCCGGCCAGCGCAAGAAGGACACGAAGCTCGGCGGCATTAAAATCTAGCTCAACCAACCAATCGTTCTTCGGCTTAACACAGCGGCGGAATTCTTTATTCATTGTTAAAATAGGAAAAGTATTAGGATTTGTCGCCAGTCGTCCGGTGATGGTCCCCCATGGATTGTAGTCACATACTGGTTTCGCAATGCTCAGCATACGTTGAAAGTTTTGTCCCCGTACCGAACTTAAAAGATGTTGGATGGGAGTAATACCAATAGAGAGCTCTTGTTCTCGAATGGTAGATAGCATTTCTACCAGATTATACATAAAGTTATAATTTGCCGGTCGTCGATAAGTATCCAGAACATGACGAGTAATCTGATTTTTAGCATTTAAATAGCGAAAAAGAAAATATTCCGGAAGGACGTCATACAGACAGTTTTTCTCTAGAGAAAGGCGCGCGGTCTTAAAAGCCTTTAGGTGAGCCTTCAAGGTGGCTTTGATTGCGTCCCACTCCTTCCTTAAACCTAAGGGGCACGCTTGTGTCAGGGTTGCTCCTGAAGCATAGATGCGCCCCAACTCGTACTCGCTTCCAGGAAGATGAGCTGAGTACTCCCACGTCTCTCCTTCTAGGGGGAGGCCGGAGGTCGCGTCAATCATGTTATTAGCAAAGTATCCTGCACAATCCTGCTTCGTATCTAGAACTTGGAAAAGCGGCGCTTTATTCATAGCTCATAATAACTGGATCAACCCACAAAGTCAACCTCTTTCTTTTTTATTTTAGGTCTCGGCGGCACCGATGGCGACGTCCGGGGGGAGCGGCGCGGCGCGTCGTGGAAGCGGTGCGCTGAGTTTCCCCGTAAGACGCTCAAGGGCCGCAGGATAGATATACCTTCTGTATTCTTTGTTTATTTCCGCTGCAGCACGCTCAAAGGGGGTAAACGGACTTGGTGTAAGTATTTTATAAATCTGATATACGCGCCGGCGCAACATCTTAATGTGACCCGGGTCGACGGCAAACGAACTTTCGGCCTGGCGCAGATCTATATAAAAATCGATCAACATCTTGGGGTCTATTAGCGCAGTCAGCGCCTCTTTATCGTATCGCTGGCGAGGATAACTTTTGTAACTAAAAATGCCGTTCGGACATATAGTTTCTTTTTGACAGAGGGAAGCGCCGGACACGAGATATCGATACGCTGATAATAAAATCTCTTTGAGATCATCAAAATCAGTTAGGTAAGTTGAATCATAATAAACGTTAAAAAAATTAAAAGGAGTTATGGGTGCATAAGTCACCGGAACAACATAGTATTCAACTCGGTCCATGAGAGCTTTAGTAAAAAGATCTGCTGTGAGAATCCATGGCTTATTCTTATCAACCAGAAACCCGAACTTTTTAGCGGCATTTGTATAAAATTCAAAATTAGGATCTAGTATAAACTTTTCGTATTTCAGTTTATCGTCGGCGGCGTCGCCATCAAAAATACTAACCGAAAGCCCGTTGCACATGGGGTCCATTGTATAAGACAAAACAAAATTTGTTTTTGTTATAGGGAAGGAAGCCGCTAGCTGCGTCAGAAAAGGAATGTAGTACTTTAAAAAAGTTCGAAAATCTTCAATAGGCTCTTCTCGCGGAGGCTTAAAATTAACAATGAAGGCTTCAGCAAGCGTTTGATGGAATTGATTAAATTGTCGAGTAGGGTCGTTATAGCCCGCAACTGCCACAGGCGCCAAGAGCGCCTTATAGCCGCTCTTCTGAACTGCACCCATTCGAAAGGCCTTTCCCATATGATTCGCAAACCTAGAAAAAGCATCTGCTACAAAGTTAAGAGCAAACACAGGCTCCTTTGCATCCCCAATTTGTTTTAAATTAATAGTCTTGGGAATAATGGTGTTCTGCAGCCTATCGACGCGGCCAAAAAGCCCACGCTTATACCAGGTATCGAGTGGCTTCGGGATTTGCGACGTAGGATACATTCTCTCTTTATAGAGAGTGCGCTGGAACATGGCGGCAAAAGACGAAAGACCATTCTCTCCCAGTGGCGCCTCCAAATCCTGAGCTGTAAATATATACTGGCCCTCTGCGTTAGTTATTTGAACTGGCATCCTTAAAACCCTTCCTCCTCGCTGAAGGCACGCTGAGCGGCTTCCTCCTCTTCGTACTGACTGGGCTCCCCGGCGGCCGCGCGGCGTTCGTCTTCCGCCTTATATTCGGCGTTGGCCGCGGCGAGAGCTTCCTTTTGCGCCTTACGCTTGGCTAGGGTTTCTTCGCGGGAGACGCCGCCGGCGAGGCCCGTGGCTACAGCAAGACGCGCCTCGAGGGATTCGCTCTTCTCCTCGTCGGAACGCGTATCGGTTTCATAAGGCGGTTCCGCCGCATCCCCGGTGGTTCTTCCCGATGCGTCCCCGGTGAGGGGGGCTCCACCATCTGAGCCATCCTCCTTCTCAAGGCTTTCGTTCAAGCGCGCTATGTAGCGGTCCGCATCAGCCTGAGAGTGTGTGCTCTGCTCGGGCTTCTTTTCCCCACTGCCGGAGCCGGCTGGATGTGCGAGAGCAGTAATCTTTTCGTTGGCAGCAATATCAAATGCGGACATCTCCTGCATTGCGTCAAGACTAGTATTAAACCCGGAGTCGCTCACTTCATGCTTGACGCCCGTTACCAGAAAATAACCCCCGAGTCCGATAAGGCGAGCAATATTAGGGATGCCACCTATCGCGCGGGTTGAGCCGGCGCCGATTGCGATCGGATCAATATACACATAGGTGCCGTTTTTGTGAAGGTTGTTGCCTACCATGCTCATGCTCACAGTATATAGCTCCTTAAGCTGTTGTGCACCCAGAGATCCGTCTTTGCTAATTCTAGATTCCCGAAAATATGGCTGGTCTTGGCGATTGAATTGAATCTCTTTAGCTAAGCCGCAACGACCGCCGATGAAATAATGGTAAATTCCCTCCGACATGTCAGAAGCTCTATCTCCCACATTCGGGCGGGAGTCCACACAATAAAGCATTACTGTGGGAATGGTAGGGCCGAACTTAGACTCCTTAGTGAAGCGCATCATATCACGCTTCCTGGCTGTCCGAGATGAGCGAGCCATCGCCTCAATAGTAATCCCTGTCTCCCCCCCAAACCTATCGGCCATTCTGAAGTTGGCGCTATCAAATCGAACATTAAATTTAAAAATATCTTCAAAGCATAATTCGCTGTAGGCACCTGAGATTAGGTCTGCGCACAAATCTTTAATAAAATTTAAAAGAAAATAAGAATCTTTCTTTGCACGTATTACATTATTGAGGAACCACTCATTAAACTTATCTATAGAAATGGGAATACTGCCAAGATTCATGAATGTAGTAATCCCTGTTACCTTTCTAAGCCTCAAAGGATCGATCTCGGATATCCTTCTAACAACGGGAGCATTCCCGCCCGGGCACTCTATTGATACATTCTTGATTTGAAATGCTTGAAGCGGATCTAATAGCTCCACGGTCCCCAATATCATCTGCATAACAGAAGTCTGTTTGCCTTCTTCTCTTACAAGATGATCGAGGCGGTCTTTGAAAAGAACATCAATTAAGTCCCCTAGATAGAAGTAAGGTACCAAAACATAGTCTTGATTGCCCGTATTAAAAATACCTACGGTATTGGCCATCGCTTTTAGTTTTGCGTTTTGTGTCTTTTCATCAGCGGCATCTTGAGGGTTCCCGTTCGTTACCTGGTTCTCGACCTGGTCGACGAGGGCCCCTGTGGAACTGGCGTTCTTTGCCGCGGCCCCCGATGTAGTCGTGACCCCCGTGGCCTGCCTCTTCTTTGCTTCTTGAGCGCGCTGAGCCTCATCCATCTCCCGAAGGGGATTAAGCAAATCCTTCGAAGGAACTTCTATACCGTATATTTTGTTCTTAGCGTGTAAGTTCTTTAAGAATACACTATATTTATGCATCCTGTTCTGTCGCATGAGGGCGATTTCCTTTTTCGTAATTTCATCGACCTTTTTTTGTCTGTCTTCTTTCCGCGCGTCGCTCGCGCTTTCATAGTCCTCCGACTTCCATTCCAACTCTTTCTTTGCTTCTTGGAGATTATTAAGTTGTTCGGAATTTATCTCTTTGGCGATAAAAATATCTGCGTCGGGCGCCCTCATAATACCCGATAACGAGGCCTGGTAGTCTATGTCCAACTCCAAGGTTCCATCTTGTTGAAAATTTATTTGGTGACTAACAATTTGCAAAAACAGAGCGACCCTTGATGCGGTAATAGCCTTGGCAATGCTCTCTAAAGTAGTGGGAGTATAGCCGGGGATTTTTAAATCTTTAAAGTTAGGAGGAGTGGCCCAGCCCACAATCGCTTTAATCCTAAAGTTTGCGCCCTCATACTTCTGACGAAATTGAGCGCACACGTCTAGTTCTTGCCCCTTCTCGTCGTCGTTCTTGGCATCCCGGCCTTCCTTTGTAGTGGTCCCGGACCCAATAATAAGATCCAAATATCCCGCGTGGGTCAGGATACCGGCCTGATACTCGTCATTCTTCGGATCATCGGGGTGCACCTTATTATATCGAAATAGATCATAGACGCTTTGAAAATGCATGACAAGCTTTGCGCTTATCATATTGTCAACTTCAGCCGGCTGCACTCCATCGAGGCTCCAACTAAATGATTTGATACCAGCACCCCCTATTCTTCCATAAGTTCCTTTAGTGATCTCAGATATATCTTTTGAATCTACAAAATTTTTAAACGGAATGCGCTTCTCACCGATCTGAGTTAACTTCCCTTTATTTTTTCCATAGTCCACTCGATATAACTCTATGTGAGGTGTCATAAGGCCCCAAATATCAGGACACATATTCTGTAACCAATAGGCTTCGCTATCTGGACCCGCTTCGAGAGGGGGCCATGCAGGAGACGTAGAGTCTGGGGCGGATTCTGTCTCAGTCGGCGCTCCATGGTTTATCTTAGATACAATATTACCAGGCATCGCATCGGTGATCTTGCCAAGGGTGTGATAGTCTAATTTTTCTCTAAGAGATGCTAACTCCTTGATATTTTCTAAAAGGTAACACTGAAGGTCAATGGAATGAACTTCCTTATCCGAAAGCTCCCGCTTATCAACATTTTGGCCGGCCGATTCACCGCCGCCGGGGCCTGAGCCGCCACCAGGGACTGCAACTGGTTCAACAAGAGGGGGCGGCTCCGGATCTTGGAGACCATATAAAATCCTATAAAGGATACCGTCGTAGTGGCTAAGGTTAGGAACCTTGGCGCCTGGAGGCTGTTGGCGTGCCTTAAACGTAGAATTGCGTCCGATGTCCAATACCATTTGTTGGAACACATCGAAAAGAGTCTCGCCCTTGGCATAGTAAACTCCTGCGACGCCGGGGTCATCGTTTTTATCTCTTACATTCGGACCAATCTCTGGATTCAACAGCCCCTTAACTCCATCCCATGGCGCGCCGGTGGCAGCCCATGCGGCGGCCGACTTAGACCGGGCTATTGTCATAGCATAGGGCACTGGCGCCGGCGGAGGGCTGTCGCCGGCATCGGGCTCCTGTGCCTTGCCGATTATATATCGTTGGTAGAGATCAAACTCGCCTTTCATTTTGTCGAGGTCTACTCTTGTTCGAGTTACTTGTTCTAAAGCACTATCAAACTCTTCCCACCCACGTTGTGGGGCACTGTAGAAAAGAGGGCGATTGGTCCAGCCTTTCCACCCTTGGCCGACGTCCGTGCCGTCGACGCCAGCGGTCGCAGCAAACATTTTATAAAAGCCATCAAAGGTGGCTATTAAGCCTCGCGTCGAGGCGCCTTTATATGTACTCTCGTCTAATTTAGTGTGAGCATCGGGCTGCCGGACCTCCGGCGATGTATAAAAAGTGCTAAATAGGACATTAAACAGCATTGGATCCGGGGCTCCCGGCAGATCCCAAAGAAAGGACATCTCTTCGGTGCGAGTCATACTCCATAGTCCGAATAAATCAGCAAAGTCCCCCTCTGGGTCAATCGCCATGAAGGCCTCAAACACCCTAGCAAACAGTTTTGCACCATCGACGATCGGCGTCTCGTAGCCGGCGGCCGTACGGCCGTTAACCGTACGATTGAGGACTACGTGGTGCTTCGAAGTCAGCGTTTCCCAAAATTTGTTCTCATCATCCTTGGCGTCCTCTTCGGCATCTTTAATGAGCGTCGGAATCTGTACAGATGAGCCGCCATCAATTGGCGGGGCCAAGTTCGATGTGCGCGGAAGAAACGTATCCGCCTTCGCAAAGGCGTCGCGGGCTTTCTTTAGTCTTTCGGGAGTGGGATCATTTTTAATCCCGGGTTTTTCAATCTTAAGGCGCGCCTCGGCCCGGGGAGCGTTGGCCTTAATATATGCGGAGTCACGAGCCCAATCATAAGCAACAGCATAGGCAGCACACGCTGGGACAAAGGTCTCTTTGTACCATACGGTGTATTGTTTCTTAAAATTACTGGGAGTACCGCTCATACATCACCTTAAATACATGCCCAGAATAGTTTCCAACGGAAGGGGTATATAAATAACATCTCCTGGCACCAAGTGGCCTTCGGTGGGCCTTTTATTAAATTGTGCTATTACCCACCAATACGACGGAGAAATATAATATCTGGCAGCCAACTTATAAAATCTGTCTCCTGTCTTCCAAATATGCTGAAGGGTCTGAAGCTGCCGCATTTGACTGGTGGAGGGGGAACTCATGCGCGGGGTATTAAAGTGACGAATAAATTTTACATCGCGCGCTTCCAAAAGATTTTCATATATTTCATTGTCGTTCCGAAAAACCATGCGATCATCATACCTATTTGACATTATACTATCTCCTTAATTTAGCCTATGACGGAGTCGCCGCCGCCGCCGATGCCGGCGTAGGGGCCAGCCGTCGTCTGCTCGGCCTTCTCCGCCATGATCTCCGCGTTGTTGCCTTCATTCGTCGGATCGGGGTCCACCACAGATGCAGGGGTAGCCACCGGCACAGGGTCCAGGCCCGAATCCAAGAAATCGTTTGTTCCGCCATGAGGAAAGTTGTGTAAAAATTTGGCATTGGCATCTGTTTCAGGATCGCCACCAAAGTAAAACGAATTCCCCTTTCCTTTAACCCAACCGGTTAAATGAGAGTGCAAAATTGTAAAAGACAAACTCACACTAAGTTCTTGATAAAACATCTGATTGGCCGGTTGGCTGTTTCCCTGATATGTGCTTCCTGGCACAGTGGAATTGCTGCCAGAAGTGTTCGGGGCCCCTGCAAAAAATTGGCCGGCCTCTAGATTGGGAGCATAATCAACTCCCTCCAGATATGCCACCAAGCCCGTCTGGTCTACATTGTTCTGCGCCAGATTAGCATAACTAACTTTCAAAAGGGGAGCAGCTGCCACAATGGACTGGTCCCTGCTGCTCGCACCCGAGGGTCCTTCACCCCTATCGTACACAGGATATAAAAACTGAATGAGGCGATTCATTTTTTTATCATTAATATAAGCCTCTTCTGCACTTCCGGCTGTCACATTAAAACCAATACTAAGTTTTCGTTGGGTATTCTGAAAGGTGGGGAGAGGATCCATCCGTCCATATACATTAACATCATTCCATGTAGAATTAAAGGTGTCACTAAAAGACGTCACCCAACCAATAAAGTTTACCTTCTGGCCTGTAGGGAGATGAACAATCTTTATACTAAAGTCTTCTTCGTTAGGTAGTGCTCTCATAGTTTATATCTCCTTGTTATCCTACTGTGCATACGGCGACAAATACTTCTTGCCCGTGGGCGAATTCAACGCATCAATAACGATCTGATCGATCTTCTTCTGTCCCACGTGAACATTAATCACAATTGGTTTCCCATCGGTGGGAGAACCTCCGGCCGCGGGGGCCCCTTGGCCGCCTTTTTGCAGCATCTTGCCCATCTGCATCATGGGACTAAGACTATTTAGTTTCTCTATCATATTATCGACGGCGCCACCGGGCTTTCCGCCAATAACGACATCATTTTTATCAATGGGGGTTACCGCGCCCGTCCCTGATTGATAAATAAAGTCTTGCACCGGAGCGTTTTGGTCGACACTCCCGAGAATCTGTTGCTCGGCATAACCAGTGGCACCGGGATCTGCAACAATGCCCATCTTGCGGCCCATAACAACGGCGCCCATCGCCTTTTCTATGGCAAACTGGAGTGCTGCCGGGAGCCCAGCGTAAAGTTCGTCCCAAGCCTGCTGGAAGCCGTCCATCAAGGCCACAACAATCTTATGAGAGTCGGCCTTAATCTTCTCTGGGAGTCCATCGAAATTCATCTTATCTTTCATTTGCTGCCACAAGTTTGCTATTTGGTCCATGGCCGCGCTCATCCCACTCACCAGAGGCTCTATCCTTTCTATGATCTTGTTCATAGTGGTATCCCATGACTGCACAACGCTCTCGGTGACCGCGGTCCACTTGGCTTTGATGATTCCAGTAGCTGTATCCCACTTGGCGTTGAGAAGGCCGATAGTTGTATCCCACTTGGCTTGTATAAGAGCGGTGGTTCTATCCCAGAGGCCACTTATAGCGTCTGTGGTTGAGTTCCATGTGTCGGAAAGAGTTTTG
>Ga0080013_1003217_pt1 | contig 17615 bp, 29 predicted proteins | sample ETNvirenome_6_85_FD_69236 | JGI IMG/M metagenome (GOLD analysis project Ga0080013, IMG submission 69236) | Marine viral communities from the Pacific Ocean - ETNP_6_85 (SPADES assembly) (version 2) | ecosystem: Environmental > Aquatic > Marine > Oceanic | place: Pacific Ocean | collected 2013-06-19 | reverse complement strand
GTGTGATGTAAGATTAACATTCGATCCACAATGGACACCCACTATGATAAGACAAGAGGCAATAGATTTGTTGGGTGAAAATCACCCTATAGCACAAATGGCAAGAGGTATGTGAATGAAAATTGGAATAATTGGTCAAGGCTATGTTGGAACGGCAATTAAAGTAGGGTTTGAACCATATTATGTTTTAGAAACTTATGACAAGTATAATGAAGATAAGAGTACTTGTGATTTAAAACATTTAGTTTGGGGATGTGAAGTAATATTTGTATGTGTTCCAACACCAATGAATGAAGATGGTAGTTGTCATACAGATATAGTTGAGAGTGTTATAAAAGAAATAGATACATATGCAAATGGTTTACAGATAGTAGTTATCAAATCTACAGTTCCACCTGGAACTACTGAACGATTGAATAATTTATATAAAGGTGTAAATGTTATATTCAATCCAGAGTTTCTTACAGAGGCAAACTTCATAGAAGATTTCAAAAACCAAACTCGTATTATATTGGGTGGTACGAGAAAAGGAACAAATAAACTTAGACAGATATATAGTAAAGTATTTCCAACAGCACATATTATCAAAACAGGTTCAACAACAGCAGAGATGGTAAAATATATGACTAATTCATATCTTGCTACAAAGATATCTTTTGCAAACGAGATAAAACAAATATGTGATAAAGTTGATGTTGATTATGATAAAGTAGTAGAATACTCTACACTTGATGAAAGGTTGGGAGTAACACATTGGGCAGTACCAGGACCTGATGGAGATTGTGGATACGGTGGTCATTGTTTACCAAAGGATATAAAAGCATTGATAAGTGTAGCACATAAACTTGGAGTCGAAACAAAAGTATTAGAATCAGTTGTAGAAACAAATGATAAAGTGAGAGAAAATAGAGATTGGGAAGAAATGAAAGGAAGAGCAGTAGTATGAATGTAGCATTCTTTTCAGAAACAGGTGATAATAAAAAATATCCAAGAGATTTTCCAAACTCAAGAACGGAAGTTGCTTGGTGTATTGCATTAGATGCACCTATGTGTAGTTTGGAATATTTACCAGATGAACACTTTGATTTAGGTATTGTTATTATACCAAAGAATAATCCTAAAGTTGATTTAGAATCTATTAGAAAGTGTTGTGATAAAGTGGCAGTAATGCAGGAAGGCCCACATTGGTATTTTCAAGATTATTCAGTTGAAGAACAATTTAATTATTTCAATACCTTGATGGATTCAGATTGGGTTTATTGTCATAATGAAAGTGATGTAAATTATTATAGAGGTTTAGGTTGTGAAGATACAAGAGTGATGAGAAGTTTGATGATACCACATAATTTATTACCACGAAGTGAGTGGGGAGATGTAACAATCATTGGTGGTAATATGGTTAGTTGGTATGGTGGATTTGATTCTTATATAGTGGCAAGAGAAATAGGTGATCCAATAGTTGCACCATCAATGGGTAGAAAACAAGAACAAGAAAATCAAATAGATGATATTCAGTATCTACCATATATGAATTGGAGAGAATGGATTGACAATTTATCTCAATATAATATAGGTGTACATTTGATGAGAACACACGCGGCTGGTACATTTGCTATGAATTGTGGATTTCATGGAATACCTTGTGTTGGATATGGTGGATTAGATACACAAGTAAAACTTCATCCACTAACTACAGTAGAAATTGGTGATTTACAATCAGCAAAAAGAATAGCCTCTGAGTTAAAGAATGATAATGAGTTTTATACAATGTGTAGTAATATGACAAAAGAAAACTTTGAAAAATATTACACAGAAAAGAAATGGAAAGAAAATTGGAATAAACAATGGAGATAAAAATGAATAAGGTAATAAAAATAATAATGTTAACATTGATTGGGGTTGGGTGTTTTGGTACAGGACTTTACTATTCAACACTAAAATTTGATGAACAACTTGATAACATTATGAGTGAATATGAAGTAATATCAGAACAGGTAGATGCATTTGTAGATGTATCTAATCCTGAAACAATTCGTTTATATACAAAAGAGTTGAGAAGGATATTAGATGATATTAAATTTTTACATACATTGATAGAGACTGGTCAATTAGCTGATGCAAAACTTGATGATTATTTAGAAGAACAACAAGGTAATGTTGATGGATTACAAGAAACTTTATTATCAATAACTTCTACAGTAGATAGTATGTTGGATTCATCACATACACACATTCACGGAATGGTAGAGGAGTTAGATAGTAATGTTAAAAGTCAATTGACTAATACAACAACGGAAGTAATGTCAAAGGTTGATGATTTGAATAAACAAATCACATCACTTTTAAAATCTATTGATAATGTACAGAAAGATATTAATGTGGTGAAGAAAAGTAGATATGGTAAAAAAATATGGGAGTCGAAATGAAAATATTAGTTACTGGTGGTGCGGGGTTTATTGGAACAAATCTTATAAAAAGATTATTGAAGGATGGACACGAAGTAACATCAGTAGATAACTATTCTACAGGATTTGAAAAGAATCATCAAGATGGTTGTCAGTATTATAATTATGATATATCAAGTGAACATACACTTGGAATATATGTAGATGTTGCAACATATCCAAGTTGGAGAGATGAAGAATATGATGTGATATATCATATGGCAGCATTAGCAAGGATACAACCATCATTAGAAAATCCACACCCAACACTTGTTAATAATTTTTTATCAACATTAAACATATTAGAATATGCAAGGAAAACTAAAACTCCAATAGTATATGCAGGTTCAAGTTCAATTCATCACGGATTGTTTGAGAGTCCATACGCTTGGTCAAAGTTTAGTGGTGAAGATTTGTGTAAGTTATATAGTAATGTTTATAAAGTACCAACTTCAATATGTAGATTTTATAATGTGTATGGAGATTATCAAATAAAAGAAGGAACTTATGCAACAGTTCTTGGAATATTTCAAAAACAATATGAAGATGGTAAACCATTGACAGTAGTTTCACCTGGTACACAAAGACGAGATTTTACTCACGTAGAAGATATTGTAGATGGTATTATAAAAAGTTCAGAGAAAGAATTTTATGGTGAGATATTTGAACTCGGTAGAGGTGTAAATCACAGTATAAGTGAAGTTGCAAATATGTTTACTGGACACCCAACGGTTACGATACCAGTAAGAGAAGGTGAATATGATGTAACATTAGCTGACCCTTCACATGCAAAGGAAGTTTTAGGTTGGACACCTACTAAAAATTTAAAAGATTATATGGAGAATTATATCAATGAAACCAATTAGTTTTATTATTCCATCTAGGAATAATTTAAAATATTTGAAACAAGCATATCATAGTATTCGTCAGAACTGTACAGTAGAACACGAGATATGTATTGCTGATGATTTCTCTGATGATGGAACTATGGAGTGGGTATTGGTACAAATGAAACGAGATAAGAATATTCAGTTTCATAGAAATAAAGGCCCTAAACGATTAGGACATACAATATTATATGATACATTGATTAATGAGTACGCCACACACGATAGAGTTATAATATTTCATGCAGATATGTACATACACCCAGATGCAGAGAAGTCGATTGATAAATGGTTAAAACCAGGAAAGGTTGTATCTCTAACTCGTGTAGAACCACCATTACATCCTAACGGTATTGAGAAGATACTAAACGATTTTGGTATAGAACCTGAAGAATTTGATGAAGAAGGATTTATAGATGAATTTAATGAATATCCAGCTGCTCATACATTTTTTATAAATGGAAAAGATGGGGATAAGATTACAAGAGGTATATTCGCCCCCTGGGCAATATACAAAGAAGATTTTCAAAGAATAGGTGGACACGACCCGTTATATGCCCCACAATCAAAAGAAGATTCGGATATATTCAATAGATTTCAGTTGGCTGGATATGAATTGATTCAAACTTGGGAAGGTTTTGTATATCATATGACTTGTCGTGGTAGTAGATTCAAAGATGGAGCTATGAGAAATCCAGCAGGACAAGTCTTTATGAAAGGTAGAGAATCGTCAGAGTGGTTAGAACAGAATCTTCGTTCTACGAGAAACTTTATTCGTAAATGGGGTCATATGGTAAAGCATGATGAGTTGATGAATCCTATTATTCCACCTAAATATGATGTTGGATTTGTAGTTGAGAATTGTAATTCTCAAATGTTGAGAGAATTAGAGCCGTGGTGTAGTGATATATATGGAGATTGGGTAGGACATAAAGGAATTGGTGCTAATGATTATATTGAGAAAGAACAACCAAATACTCTATTTGATTTAAGTAAAAAAATTCATTCACATCATATAGAACCCACAAATGGTGTAGTAGTGAAGTTTGATTGTAATCAATTAACTGCAGATAATTTCCAAATATTAGTAAATTTATCAGAGATAATTCAAGATAGTGGTGAAGTTGGTTCAATGAAATTGGAAATATTTGAACTTTACATCAAATCACTTGATACTTACGAGAAAGACTTAATAAAAGTATGACATATTTCATATTAGGTAAAGATGAAGATAAGGCAAACTTGATGTTTGAATCTAATCAGTTGGGTGAGGAGAGTTTAGGTTCATTTTATCCAGCAGATGGGTTTATAGCACTACATAATATGATTCATAATAGACCAGAATCATTAGAACACTTTGTTATATTAGATGATAAAGGTAAAAACTATACTATAACAGAATTTCTTGATGTTATCGAGAAATTAAAAATAAAAAGTACTTGACATTAACAAAAATAATCCGTATATTAGGAGTATAAAATGAGTAAAAATATTCGTCATTGGGAAGAATGGGATGAGATTGAAGATGAAACCTCACTCGAACAAACACGAAGTAAACGAAAAAGTAAATTACACAAAGAAAGTAAGGATAATAATGTCAATAAAAAACATGAAAATAATCAAATTAATAAAAAACACCCTAATAGGTAGTTTCCTATTACTTGTAGGGTGTTCAAATCCTATATCATCAGAAGGTGATGTATTAGCAAAATTATCATTTGATATGAGATTACCTAAAGATGGTAATGGGTATTATCATATGACATTAGGTGATAATTGGCAAACTCTACATAGAGTATCAGGATCTATACGGAAAGGTAGTTTTGGTGTTGAAAATTTTTGGGTAGAATGGGAAAGTAATTTGTATTGGTATTTAGGTGATACACTTGGATATGTTGTAAAGAGAGGACTAACAGATAATTTAGAATATGTATCTTATGATACAGTTTATATAACAGGTTTTAATGGAATGGAAGTTCCAACATCCAATAAGACGAGTTTTAGTAATAGTAGGGGTGAGTTAAATAATATGATAGCACCTGTACAGACTATGGTGGGAGATACTATGAAACTAACAGCTAATTGGCATGATGGAAATATGGATTTTTATATTGTATTAGAATAAGGAGAAAGCTTATGGGAACGTGGCAACTTTTGTGTAATAACGAAGTCGTAGATACTGTGGATTTAAAAACAAATGTGTATGAGGAGGCTCATACATATTTTAGGTTGCGGAAGAACTTGGATAATGAAAATTTCAATAGAATATTTATAGTCAAGGAATATATTAGGCCACGAAAACCTATAGGAAAGGTAGATTGGTGGAAAGAAGAATCCACTAAATTAGATGAATTTTGAAATTGATTTACACGGTAAGACACACGAAACTGTAAAGGAACATTTAGCAAATTGGTTGATTGTGCAGTATAATAGAGGAAATCTACCTATTAGAATAATAACTGGTAATAGTGAAAAAATGAAGAAAATTGTATATGATATTTGTAAACATCACAATTTTGAGGTAGGACAATCACTAATCAGTAATGGAGAATTAGTAATAAGGAAATAAAATGAGAATGTGGATGATAGACCCAAAACGTCTATGTAATAAACACTTAGTCGGTGAGCATGGTGAACTACATAAGTTTATACCATCATTTAATAAGAAATACAAAATAGATAAACGTATATCTCCTGTAGTTCAAATAGAATTATCATCATATCAATCTCGACACGAGGAATTGTCTGAAGAAATGTTGAATAGAGGTATGAATCATAAATCACCACTACCTAAATTGCCTGATTTTTCTTATTTACCAAGAGAACAATTTGAGGCAAAAGTAGATAAAAATATTAGTAAAAAAGATTTACATGAAAGATGTAATGATTGTAGGAGAATAAAATGAATAATATTTTAATATTATTGATTGGTGTATTTTTGGGTACATCTTTTGGTATTTTATCTTATGCATTTCTATCATTCAGAAGATATGGTGAAATGGAAGATGAAATACAGAGATTACGAGCAACTCGACAAATCTTGAAAGAAGAGATATTCAGATTAGAAAAAAACTATAAACCCACTAAACCAACACCAAGAAAATATAGGTCAAAAAAGCCAAAAAGTGGTGGAATTGCATAGTACTTTATTATATATACTATATTTATAGTTGTATATAAAACGGAGAGCCCCATTGAATCAATCAGACAGAAAAGAATTTGATTTAATTCACAATAAAATAGATAATCTTACACAATCCATAGATGAAATGAAATCAGATATGGATAAAGCACACGGTAAGGTAAATGAGAATTTGAGTTTTATCAAAGAGAATATGTTCAATCCACACGATGGATTATGGGCAGAAACTAAATTAAATTCACAATTCAGAGAATCTACTTCTAAATGGAGAGGTGTTATTGGTACTGGTTTTGTAGGGTTATTTATTAAACACGTATGGGATATGTTCAGACCGTAGGAATTTTATGTTATATTTTAATGGTTGTAGTTGGGTTTTTGGTGGTGAATTAGAATCACCCAAAACTTTCGCATTTCCTTATATTATTGGAGATAGAGTAAAGAAAACAGTAATCAACAATGCATTAGAAGGTCAATCTAATGAATCTATTTTCAGAAATTCATTGTATGATATATCAATGTTTAAAGATGAATTAGAATTTGTATGTATTGGTTGGACAATTCCCTGGAGAACTGAGGTACTGAGAAGAAAGAAATGTGATTGTACAGGAGTACATAATCATTCATTATATGATTGGATGCAACTTACCGCACATTCACATACACCAATGTTTAGAAAAATGTTATCTCTTATATCAATAAGACATTTACTTATAAAACAATTACATTGGTCTATTTCATTAGCATCTATATGTGAAAATTTCAATATACCATATTTCTTTTTTAATATAGTTAGGAGAGAACAAAAGGCAGCTGGAAATAGAAAAGGACAGTATATCACCACAAATTTGGTAAAAACTGGAGATTTACCAGAATATTGGAAAACTCAATTTGAAAAACATTATCCATCATTTTTATCAGATTCAGTATGTTGGAATGATTTTATATATTATCGAGATGGTGAATATGGTGGATATAAAGATGAAGGACATCCTGACGAGAAGGCACACGAAATGTGGTCATACTATATAGAAGATATAATGAAAAATGAGAAAGTTACTTAGAAAATCAAAAGTATTCTGTATGTTGCCTTGGATACATACACATATTATAGCTAATGGTAATGTATATCCGTGTTGTGTTTCAGAGTTCGATATACCATATGATAATATAAAAGATAAGTCTATAAAAGATATAATAAACAATGACAAATTCAATAAGTTACGAAATAATATGTTGAATGACATTCCAACAAAATCTTGTTCTAAATGTTACGAACTTGATGAATCCAATATACCCTCACTCAGAAAATACTCAAATCAGACATTCAGAAAAGATATTCATAGGATAAATGAAAAGATATCCAATAAAATGAAATATATGGATATTAGATTCTCAAATATTTGTAATTTCAAATGTGTTACTTGTGGGCCAGATTATTCATCACAACACGGGCCAATTCAACAACTTCCAAAATCAACAATAGACGAGATATATGAATTTCTACCATATGTTGAAGAAGTAAGTTGGGCAGGTGGAGAACCATTAGTTACAGAGGAACATTATAAGATATTAGACTATTGGATAGAAAATTCTATGAGGAACGTGAGGTTGAGATACACCACAAATTTCAGTAATTTCTATTTCAAAGAAAAATCAATATTGGACTATTGGAATAGTTTTGATGATGTAAGAGTTTCGGCAAGTCTTGATGGTATGGGAAAGTTTGTAGAGAATATAAGAGTTAATACAAATTGGAAACAAATAGAAGATAATAGAAAACTAATGATGAAAGAGTGTCCTAATGTGTTTTTTGAGATAACACCTACAATTAGTAATCTAAATATAGAACATATAACAGATTTTCATAGAAATTGGGTAGAACGTGGGTTAGTAGATAAAAATCACATAAGAGTCAATATGTTAACTTCACCCACTAAGTATAGAATAGATACTATTGAGAATAAGACCAAAATCATAGATAAACTTCAAAATCATATAGAATGGTTGGAAAATGGGTTCGGTAAGAGGTCATTTGAAAATATTTTGAATTTTTTTGAAAAAAAGACTTGACTTTCTCGTTTTTTTGTTGTAAGATCAAATATGAAAAATAAGATATTATCAGACCCTACGGTAACTCGTGTAGTTCCTACTTCACACGCCAAAAAACCTAAAGCCAAGGTAAAAAGGGCTAAACCACATTATCAAGACAATGGTAATAGGGAATATAATAAAGAACACTATGGTAAACGAATAGACCAATTAAAACATATTATTGAAGATAAAGCTTATCTCAAAACTGAGTTTCTTTGGTCAATGTATGACGCGTTGGTAAATGGTCGTAGAATTTCACCAAAAATGGAATCGTCCATTACAGCTATAGTTAAAAAATATGCAAAATGGAGAACGTTAGAAAACGATCCAAAATATAGAAAAAAGAAAACAGACTATATTACATCAAGTAATAGAAAAATTGAGAATATACTATCTTTGTTATCTGAATGTGGGTATGATGAGGTATACGAATCACGTTCTGAGTATTTTTTACAGAGTGTAAGGAAATTTTTATTGGAAACTGGTAAATTATCAATAAAACAACGTAAAGCATTGAATTCAATGTACAAAAGATTTGAAAAAAGAGTAAAAAAAGTGAAAAAAAGTGAAAAAAAGACTTGACTTAATCATTTTTTTGTCGTATATTTAGGTATAAGAAATGGGAAATAAATCTTGAATTTGAAAACACTCTAATAACCACGTTTCAGTTAGTTCTGAAATAAACCGAAGAAGTGGGTTGATTCGGATGAATAAAAGAATTCGTGGTTTTTGTCTTTTTCTACGATAATTTGAAAAAGGTGGTGGTTTTGTCTTTTCTACCGATTTGAAAAGGTGGTGGTTTTGTCGGAGTTTCTACCCATTTGAAAACCGACAAAGATTTTTTGACAAATTGTACAGACCTCATAAGAGGAACGTATCGTAATAACGTTACTACGACAGATGGTTGGGTTCGAATCCCAAGTGAGGTTCAAAATGAGTAGTGGATAAACACCACGAACCTTAGAGCGATAATCTCAAACGATGGGGAGTCAGAACTTCCCCACTACTCAAAAAAATTCTGATGGTGAGGACGAAGGCTGGGATAATCGGGACATATTGTATCGAGGAACATTAGGTTTGAAACATAGCCCAAGTAGTAGTCCTCCTTGAAGAAAAGTATTAAACAATAAGTGGTGGGTAAATGGGATACCGACACGTAGAGACATAGATACTGACGTGTTCCACCACGAAGAATTAAAAAATAAATAAGGAAAAATATGAAATGACTTGGATGTTTGATGAAACATTTGATTATATAGATACTGATAATAAACCAATAACAGTATCTTGGAATATGGACGGCGACGATATAGAGATTAGTACTATAGAATGGGAAGATAAAAAAGGAAAATCACACTATACAAGTGATGAGTTATGGGAAATGGATTCAAAGTTATACGAAACACTTTTAGAATACATTTCAGAAGAATTCTTAGAAAGTGAAGATTTTTGGTTAGAAAAACACGGTTATGATTTATAATGGAATAGGTTTTATATTAAAATTTATATGGTATCAGATTATACGAGATACCTTTTTGATATTCGAACAGTTTTTTTATGTAGGTATATTGAGTGGTACTATACCAGGTACAATATATCTTGCCGAATGGATACAAAGTTTAGTGAAATAAAGGAGCAAATACGCCAATGAGTGAATATTCAGACTTGAGCAAAGACGCAATAAAAGTTCTAAATGAGGTATGGAGTGAAAATGATGATAACTCTATATATATAAATGAGAACAAGAACGAAGTAAAGAAAACGGTAAATACGCGTATCACTTCGGTGAAATCAAAGATTCCCCCGAAAAATACGAAGAAATAACCGAACTCTTGGAAAGGTTGTGTGGTTATTGATATTTTAAAAACAATAAATAAAATCACGTTAGATGTTATAGAAAATGATGTAAAACCAATAATTCAAATTTGGTTTGGTAATCCATCACATATAGTGAAGGAAGAGATACCCGAATATGATTATAGAGATGAAAGTGAAATATTGGAACAACCATTGAATGATGTGGGTTATGTTGATTCCTCAAGAAAACCACCATACGTACAAAAGGAAAATGGTTTTGTTTAAATTATAAGGAGTTATTATGTGTTTACAAGAAATGAGTAAAATGGATAAAATTGGTTCACCAAGAAAGTGGAATAAAGACTATAGTTTTGGTGATATTGATTATAAAAAGAATTTATTAGATGACTTGGATTATTATTCGGGTCCCGAACCAAAAACAAAAAAGAAAGATAAAAATGAAAAAAGTTTATGAAACACATTGGGGATTTATGGATAGAATTCTCACAACAAGGAAATTGAAACTTGAGTGGAAAGATGTATTTAGTGTAATTGAATTTTTATTACTTAGTTGGGTTGGATTTGGTTTATTGTGGTTTTTATATAAGTTTGGACTCGCAATGAGTGCTTGGAATGATTTACATAATATGATGTTAGGATACTAATGATAACGAAAGGTTATAAATGAATAAATTAGCATATAGGATAGTGGTGATATGGTTATTTGGAATAATGATGATGACGGCAATCTCAAAAGCTCAAGAGGTGGGAACAATATACCCAAGTACTCAAGTAGAGATTGTGGGTTATCGTATTGTAATGAGTGAGAGATATGGTTGTTGGAGTGAGTTGGAAATTATTAATGATGAGAGATATACAGGTGTGAGGCGAGAGTTGATAATTGATAAGATTACGAAATATGAATTATATGGTAGAAGTGGTGGTGAATCACCTATGATGGAAATCAAAAATAATAATGGAGGAATCTCCTATTACCATATAGTGAAATTACCAAGCGATTTGAGTTGGTGATATTATAATAAATTCAAAAGAATTAGCTAAGTATCTACATAAGAGAATTAGTGAGGAATCTATCCTACCCGACCCAAGTGAAAATGAATTACAGTTCTACATAGAACAATTCAAGCTACGTGATGTGGTGGGATATTCAAAATGGTCAAATAGGTTCGATTGTAATATATGGATAAGAGATAGAGATAACGATAAGGAATTAGAATGACATTTATAATGTGGATATTATTAGTGATATGTATAGGGAGTATAATAGGAGCACTTTACCATATATTGACAATGGAATGATATAGAAGTTAGAAGTAACATACTACTCAACTGAGTAATATAGTACTGAGTAATATAGTAAAGAGGTTGATAAAATAACTTCTAAATTTTTTTGCCCATTAGTGATATATATTATTCAATAGAAGATGCATATCTTGACCCTATCTACCTTACTACTAAATCTGATATAGAGAATCTATGATATAGAGAATCTATGATATAGGTCGGGTTCATCCACATAACCTGAAAGTCTGAGATAATGAACCTCAATAACCTCAAACCCGCAATAAAATTGAAAATGGCCATTTTGTACACTTTACAATTGATAGCTTCGGTTCTCGTTGCACTCGAAGTCTCAACTCCACCTAATCCATATAAGATTCATATAATCGTATGTTTAATGTTGTTGATAGCGTTGAAATATGATTGGCCCACCAAGATAGAGAACACACTAAATAAAATAGTCGTAACTCTACTTAATTTGTTTTGGAAATCTCCGAAACTCTAAATTTGTCAAATTTGACAACTTATATCACAATAGTCCCATTTAACCACTTTTACCCACTTCACCCTACTTATTGACACGATATACAAAATATATCTTATGTCAAAATATAGACAGTATACTGCCTCCTTATGTCTAGACTGTCGTTTTGTCATATAGGAAAAATAATATAGGAATCTGTCAATATGTCATACAAAATAGGGTCAAAACCAATGGGCCGACCCTCGATAAATCTGAAAAAACGAGAAATATTTCATGCAATTGGAGTTACGCAGAGTATGCGAGAAGCGGCCATGTACTGTAAAGTATCATATAATACATTTAAAAAGTTTGCTAAACAATATGAGTTGTGGAGTCCGAGTAATAAACAGGGTAGAACAGGACCAAGAATTAAGAATAAATTTATACACAATGTACTGCGTGGTGAGATGATCTCTAACTATAGAGAGACTGCACTATTAAAAAAAGCTATCGAAGAAGGTTATTTAGCTCAAGCCTGTAGTAATTGTAAAGCAGATTTTACACACTTTCTACCGCCAACCATACCGCCCCTCGTGTTAGACTTCCTCGATGGCAACAATAAAAACGGAAAAGTAGACAATTTAAGAATATTATGTTTGAATTGTGTATATGAACTCCGACATTATAAACATCAAGCGTGGTATAGGCACCGCGATAATCCGATAGTGGAGATAATCGATGATGAGCTTGAACCTAAATTACCACAAGACCCCACTGCCATCGAGGAAGTTGAATTTATTCCCTTTGAAGACTTCCAAAAAACCTTAGAATAACCGCAAATAATTAAAATAAAGCTTGACTTATATAGTGTTTATGTTGTATATTAGGGTGTGTGCCCTAAAATTCCGCCCAGCCTTATTGAGAATGAGACTCAACTATACCGACCCCTATTGAGAATGAGACTCAATAAGGCCCTTGATAATCTAAAATACCTTTGGATCTCTTACCCGCCTGTTAAAGTAGTACTTGAGCTCGGGACAATACATGATAGGGGGGAGGGGGCGCATGACCCAAACCGAGGGCGGATACGCTAAAAAATATTTTACTCCCGAAGCCTTCACCCAATGAGTATAATACTACTCACGCACATACTATACTACTCACCACCACGCCACTACACGCACTCCACCAACACAGCACTTCTACCCCCCCACCCCGCTATTAAGTCGTGAATCCAAAAAAAGTATGACAATATGACAGAGGCCTGGGTCGTGCGCTCATTATGATAAAAATAACTCCTATAGCGACTATATAACACCTTATGATTATCATAAAGGCGTGAACTTACAGCGTGAACTTACGGCGTGAACTTTTCGTATAACTCTATTTATACTATGATGTATACTATAAAAACTAATCAAATCACCACCCACCTCACATCACAATAATCTCTTTTATATGAAACACCCACTACATAACTCTATATTATCTCAACGCTCTCACTACATAGTATTATATTGTATCGGTGGTCGTCAAGCGTATTTCTTATCTCAAAACCTCTTTATTAAACGCGTACTTAATTATATCCATTCTATTAACTCTACTCAGAAGTATCTATTATTACAACACAGGTTCAGACCTAAAAACTTATCTAAGCGTACGGGACAATCTTTATCTAAACGTAACCTACCTGGTAAACAATTCAATGATATGATTACTTCCTCTATACCTTCTCCATCCTCACATGAGTATGATTGGAATCTATTCAGTAACACCACTATAGAGAAGTATACGATTTGGACGAACTATTCTTCCTCATCTCAAAACCATATTACCTGTAACGATATACTACTTAATTCCTCTCACATCTATTTTCTCTCTAATTATTTAGAGTTACCGCATTACTTCTCCAATCATATAGATAAGTTTCATTTAACCATACAACACTTCAAACCAACTCTTGAATACTCGATGTTAAAGTTTGGCCAAAAGTCCATTATACACCATAATACTCAAAATAGTTTATTCACCAAATACGACTATTCTTTAACGTCAAAATCTCAATATATTGAATATGTAGAAAACATACAATTTAGTGATTATTTCAAATGAGTGAAATTAAATTGAATTTTCACCTTATAACTATATATTTATTTTTGTCACACTTTTAATAATATAGAGGTTAATATAAAGGTTATATGAAAATACTTGGAATCAGTGCACTTAACCATGACGCTAGTTTAACACTTCTGAATAACAAAGAGATATTATTTAGTGCTCATTCAGAACGCTATAGTGGTCAAAAGAATGATGAGTACTTATCTCATAAGATATTCTCTGATTGTTTCAAATATGGATATCCCGATAAAGTGGTTTTCTTCGAAAGACCACATTTAAAGAAATCACGACAACTTTATGCTCATCAATATAATGAAGTATTCAGTAGAATGAATCTACCCTCTAAATATTTGAAATCATTTCTACCTCATAATATCTCCTATATACAACACCATACTTCTCATGCGTGTGCTTCTTATTTTACATCTCCGTATGAAGAATCTGCTATTGTGATTATAGATGCTATGGGAGAATGGGAAACTTGTACTATATGGTATGCGTATGGTAGTCATTTTGAGAAACGATATAGTTTGAAATATCCAAACTCATTAGGATTGTGGTATAGTGCAATGACACAACGATTAGGATTGAAACCACAAGAAGATGAATACATCTTAATGGGAATGGCAGGTTGGGGAACTATTGATGAGGAGTTGAAATATCATATTAGAAAGGATTTTTTCAAAGCAACACCACTACCTATTAGATTATCACAAAATCTACATAGAGGATGTTTGGATTGGGATTGTGAGTTTTACCCTGATGATGGTTCGGATGAGTGGAAGTTCAATATTGCAGCTAATGTACAATCTATATGTGAAGAAGAAATCATAAAGGTATTTGAATTGACCAAACGATTAGTTCCCGAAACAGATAATTGTGTATATGGTGGTGGTATAGCTTTGAATTGTGTAGCTAATAGTATTATAGCTCAAGAGTATTATCCCTCATTATGGATTATACCTAACCCTGGTGATGCTGGTAGTTCGTTAGGATGTGCATCAGCATATCTCGGTGAACACGTGAATTGGAAGAATACCTTTTTAGGATATGATATTAAAGGTCGTTATCCAAGAAAGAAAATATTAAATGAATTACTTCTGGGTAACATAGTAGGAGTTGCAAGTGGACGTGCAGAGTTTGGGCCCAGAGCCTTGGGTAATCGTAGCTTGTTAGCTGACCCTCGTGGTAATGAGATAAAAGATAAGGTAAATAGAATTAAGAAACGACAAGAGTTTAGACCATTCGCTCCTGCGGTACTTGAGGAACACGCTCACGAGATATTTGATATGCCCGTACAGAAGTCTCAATATATGCAGTTCGTAGCTAAATGTAAGTATCCAGAGAAGTATCCTGCGATATGTCATATAGATAATACCTCAAGAATTCAAACTGTATCTAAACAAGACAATCCAAATTTCTATAAATTAATAAAAGAGTTCTATAAACAAACAGATTGTCCAATGGTACTGAATACAAGTCTAAATATTAAAGGTCAACCTATCGTGAACACCTATCACGATGGTGTAGAATTTAGTCGAAAATATAACATAAAGGTATTCTCTTGATATATTTATATTGGAGTATTATGATAGTCCATTTGGTTGGATTAATATATGGAAGTAATTTTTGTAATAGTAGCAGTAATCTATTGGATGTGGTTATTAAAGTACGTACGCAAACGTTAAGTGAAAATTATGAAACAGAGAAAGTCATACCAAGAACAGAAAGAAATATTAAAGAACAAAAGAGAAGCCTTGAGACAAGGTAAGGTACAGAAACTCGTTATGAATGCCTCAATTGATTCGGGAAAGGAACGTGCTATAAAAAGAGAATTAGATACTATATTAGATTCCCTTGCGGCATTATCAGTATTGGTATTAACACCTATTATAATTCCATTATTTATTATACCAATAGTATTATTTATTATCATATCATTTATTATAGTTATTAAAGAATTGTTAGTTAGTACGTTTAAATTATTAACGTTACCACTTAAAAGGTTATGTGGGTGTTGAAAAAAGTGCTTGACGCGTATAGCTAAAATGTAGTATATTATATTCAACACCCAAAAAGGCTTGTGTTCGAGTGAACACGAAGTATGGGGCTGTGGTATAACGAGATTACTCCGCACTTGCACTGCGGCAATTAGGGTTTGACTCCCTACAGCTCCACTAACTAACAAGACAAGTAAAAAGTAACGATTGGAGATTCGACTTTACGGACAGACAAAAAATGTATGGGGCTTGTCTTGTTATAAATATTACTAAATTCTTTTTAGGTTGATAATCAATGAAGAGACTACAATAACCACAATCAAATAAATGCCATTAAGTAGATATACTAAACGCCATAAAAGAACATTTGGTAAGAAGAAAGAAAAATGGGATGGTAACTATAGATACCCACCTAAACCAGATAGTTATTATACAAAAGTAAAAGGACATTGTAGATGGTGTGGTATGATAATTGTAAAAAAAGATGGAACTATAAATGAAAGAAAGAATTGGCATAAAGATTGTGTTACTGAATATATGTTGATTTATCATTCACGAGAACAACGAGCTCACGTGAGAAAAAGAGATAAGAATAAATGTAATCATTGTGGTAAGGTTTCTCGTAAGTGGGATGTAGACCATATCAATCCATTAGTGGAACAAAAAAATGTAAAGGAAAAAGATTTAGATTGGAGTTATTATAGTTTGGATAACTTACAGACATTATGTAAAAAGTGTCATAGAATAAAAACAAACTCTGAAGTTAAATTAAGAGGTAAGGGAAAACTGAAATACAAAACACATAAATTTATAGGAGAAGATAAATAAGATGGCAAGAGGAAACGAAAAAACACTTCGTCAAATTTTCGAAGTATTAATTAGAATTGAAAGGCTTCTAAAGAAGAACGAAATTAAAGAAGAACCTAAGAAACAGGTATTGAAAGGTAATGAATAATGAAAGAACTCAAAGCAACTCGTATACCACCTGGTGATAGATGGGCACTTGTAAATGAAGATGAACAAATATATCCATCACTAACAGAAGTACTAAACAAAATTTTTATGGATAGTGGACTAACACAGTTTTATATTGATGCACAAAATGGTGAAGTACACGGTGAAGATGGTATAGAAAAACCAGAACCAGTAAAACGATTCTCATTATATGGAGAAGAATATTAGTGAATAAATTAGGATGGGTTTTAATTATGTCATTTATAGGTAATATATTTGCATGGTTACATATGAACGCTCAATTCAAATGGGATTGGGCTAAAGAAACTTGGTGGATAGTATTAGGTGGTGTTCCGATATCATTTTTATTTTATTATTCTACAAGATTATCATATGAACACTTTGGACAATATTGGG
>Ga0080013_1003216_pt1 | contig 17616 bp, 18 predicted proteins | sample ETNvirenome_6_85_FD_69236 | JGI IMG/M metagenome (GOLD analysis project Ga0080013, IMG submission 69236) | Marine viral communities from the Pacific Ocean - ETNP_6_85 (SPADES assembly) (version 2) | ecosystem: Environmental > Aquatic > Marine > Oceanic | place: Pacific Ocean | collected 2013-06-19 | reverse complement strand
TGCGGCGCGAAGGGAAACGAACTGACGCTGCGCTGCCACCCCCGCCGCGTGCGCCTCTTCGGCAGAGCCGCCGTCGTAGATGACCTCGTCAAAGCCCCGGTCGTACTCAACGCGACGAGCCTCGGTCAGGCGACGGTTCTCTGCAGCCGCCTTCTCGTCCCTGACCCGGTTCCCCTCTCGAGCCCTGTCCATTGAAGCGTCAGACTTCTCTCGATTCTGGACCAGGGATGCCGCCGCCGCAGGCGTGACCAAGCGGTTCTTCGCAGTCTCTGCCGCCGCTGCTGCGACCTCCACGCTGTCGCCAGCCGACAGCCTCTCGTTGAAGACCCTGGCGTGCTCTGCGTCCCTCGCAGCCATGAACAGTCGGTGTTCCTCCGCTGCAGCCGTCTCCTCCTGGTCTAGTTCACGGTGTCGAGCTCGGCCCGACTCCTTCGTCTTGTCCAAGTCCGCTGCCGACTTCTCCCGTGACTTGGCCAGATCCGCTGCCGACTTCTCCCGCGACTCGACAAGCGATGCCGCCGCCCCAGAAGTGACAATGCGGTTCTTCGCGTTCTGGGCGGCCTCTGCGGCAACCTCCACGGAGTCGCCTGCAGCAAGCCTCTCTTCAAAGACGCGCGCGTGCTCGGCGTCTCTTGCGGCGAGCAAGCGGTTGTTCTCTCTGCCAGCCTCCTCGCGCTCCAGCGCCGCACGGTCCTGCGGCGCCCTCGCTGTCTCGACTGTTCGATCCATGCTCGCCGCGTCGGACTCCCGCCCCCGGAAGATGGTGCTTGCCGCTGTCGGGCTAACGACGTTCGCTCGTGCCTGCTCTGCAAGCCGCTGTGCCCGCCCCCAGTCCTGGGTCGCCGCCAACTCCCTGTCGAATACTCGGTCGAACTCCGCGTCCCGCGCCTCCTTGAGAAGTGCGCGCTCCTCCTCAGACTCCTCGCGGTTCAGCGAGGCGTTCATCTGCGGAGCCTTCGCCGTCTCCCTGGTTCGACTCATGTGGGCAGCGTCAGACTCGCGCCCTCGGAAGATCGTCCCAGCAGCCGTCGAGCTGACCACTCGCGAGCGGGCCTGCTCCGCGAGCCGCTGTGCCAGACCCCAGTCCTGGGTCTCTGCGAGGACATCATCAAAGACCCGGTCGTACTCGGAGTCTCTCGCCCCCTGGAGGCGAACCTGCTCCTCCTCGTATTCCTGACGCTTCAACGAGGCGTTCCACTGCTCGGCCTTACTGGACTCCTTCGTCTTCGCCAGCTCGTTCGCCTGACCGGACGGGACCGCAAACTCCTTCGATGCGTCCAAGGCGACGACAGCCATCTGCGCGATCTTCTCGTCGGGCAGATTGGGGTATCGCTCGCGAAGAGCCACCTCCATCCCTGCCAGCAAACCCCCGCGTTGCCTCGACTGAGCGTCGTAGAGACGCTGCGCTTCTGCCTTCGCCAGGCCCCGCTCCTCCCTCCCGAAGTCGGCCCGGGTCCGCGCATTCCAGTTCTCATAGTCCTGGACCCCTCGCTGGACACCCTCCTCGTCAAGCCCGTACTCGTCGGATCGACGGCGAAACGCCGCAGCAGCCTCGCCAGGGGTGACCACCATGTGCGGGTCGTAGCCCACGCTCTCCATCGGGTTGTTGACGGGCGCGGCGTCAAAGGGGCGGGCCTCACGCCCGGTCAGGGCGTCGTATTCTGCCAGGGTCTTGTTGACCCCCTCAGTCGCCTCCTGTCGCGAGATTCGATCGGCAACGTAGTCCGCGAAAGAACGGGGCGCATAGTTGGGCGAGATCGGCACGCCCCCTGCCGCCCTGGAAGACGCTCTGCCGCCGCCAGACGCTCCACCACCGGGGGTCAAGACCTGGCTGCCTCCCTGTGCCGTGAGTGTCGCCTCGAGGAGCCGGTCCTCCTCCGTCCTCCGCTCACGCTCACGCAGGATCTCACGCTGCAGCGCAGACGAGGCGAGCCGGTCACCCAGAGCCATGCCCTCGGTGCCCGAGCGGAACGCCGCAGCGAGAGCCTGGGGGCCAGCGAGAGCGAGGGACTCAGGGTCCATCCCGTAGCGAGTGCGTGCCATCTCTTACCTGCCTTCCAACATCGCTCGGAGCGTGTCCTGCTCGGAGCGCAGCCCGCGTCCGTCGTCCTGCTCCAGAGCCATCAGCCAGCGGGAGTACTCGGCCCGGTCAGCCTCTTTGGCTGCGAGACGACGCTCGACCTCGGCGTCGATCTCGCTCAAGCCAACCTCCTGGCCCTCGCGCAGATCACCGTACCGGCCCGTCCGCGCCATCTCTCCGAACCGCCCGCCGGGGGTGATGCGGCCATGCGTCGTCGGGGAGTGCATCCGGTATGCGGCCTCGCGCGCCAGGGGCGTCGTCGTCACAGGAGCAAGAGCACCCGCTGCCGGGATCGCGAAGCCAAGCGGGGATATGTGTATCGGGCCCAGGGCACCAAGAGAGCCACCAAGGCCCCCGAGAAAAGCCTCCCCTCCAGCGCGACCGAGCGGGCTGCCGAACCCGGAACCCTCGTCAGGCAGGAAAGAGGGTCGTGTCCCCTCTCTGCGGTCTTCCTTGGTGGCGAGCAGGCCAGGATCAGGCTGTCGCCCTCGCCACGTCAACGGGATCCCGAGAGCCTCCAGCTTCCGCACTGTCTGCCGCCGCAAGAACTGCTCCGGGGACTCGCCCTCGTAGGGGATGTTCTCAGCCATCAGCCATACCCTCCGTATTCGTCTTCCAGCGCCTGCCTGTACGCAGTGCCACGCTGCTGGCCTGCACCCCGGAACCCGACGGCACGCTGCCCGGAGGCTCCCGTGCCGATGCTGTTCGCCAGGGAGGCCAAGTCCAAGGAGTCGATGTTGTTGGGGGAGTAGCGCTCCGCGCCCTCCGCAGCCATGCCGGCGAGGATGGCGCCAGCGTGCGCCGACCGACCTGCGCCAGCAGCAAGGAGTCCAGCTCCGAGCCCGGCCCAGGGTCCACCCGCCGCAGCAAAGCCCGTCCCGACAGCGGAGTCGATCCCGCTCCAGACGCTGTTCCCGATCGTGTCCCGGTTCAGCCGCTTCTGGTACGCCTCGCTCGCACGCCGAAGCACGTCGAAGCGAGCCGGGTCCGCGTTCATCGCCGTGAGTTGCTCCTTTGCATCCCGCGCCGCCTGCGCCTCCCGCTGCGCCATGGCCTGGTCAAAGCTACTGCCCAGAGCCTCCCTGAGCCGGGAGCCGAACCCCGAGCGCGCCGCCTTGTCCCGGTTTAGCCCGCGAGCCAGCGCTGCTCCCTGGCCTCGCTGCTGCTGCAGACCGGACATGATGTCGCCGACCCGGCGCCGCTCGTCGGGAGCGATGAACCGGTCGTAGATGTCCTGCCCACTGAGTTGGTCCTGACGGTAGCGGTGCCCCATCCAGGGACCGCGCTCCGTGGCAGTCGCGTTCTCCGTCCTGCGGTAGAGCTCTTCCGGGCTTGTGATCGGATCGCCAGCAGCCATCAGGAGAACCTCCCCTTGAGCCCGCTGAAGTAGCCGGTCTCATCGTTGTCGAGGCCAGACAGACCTCGGTCCAGCAGCGGAGCCAGACCCTTGTACGCCAGCGCCGTGCCCTGGGTGACCCCAGCTCGGACTGCGCCCCCTGCGGCAGCGTCGATCTCAGCCAGCAGGCGGCTCTTGCGCGTGGACTCCTCCGCGATCCGCTGCCGCTCGCGCTGCCACGCAGCCAGCCGGGCGCTCATGTTCACCGCCGCAGGCTCGACAGCTCGAGCACCCTGAGCCGCGCCCAAGCGTGCGAGGTCCGCACCACGGAACCCGGTGGAGGCGGCAGGCCCAAGCTGGGGGCCCTGCCCCTGCAACCGAGACAAGTAGCGGTCAACAGCGACACGTCGCTCGTTCTCAGCCTCTTCGCGGAACGGGGCGGTCGGGAAGGCTCGGGAGAAAACGTCGTACATGTTGCCTACCCTACCATTCACCTGTATAGCGCGAGCACGTTCAATGAACGCCCCGTGCAGACCCAGTGGATGAAACCGTTGACTGCGTTCGTTGACTCGGACGAAGAGCGGAAGTCTGCAGTCATGTGAATGTCGTGCCACCCCGCCGTCGCGCCCGTCGCTGCCGTCCTCGTGGCTTGGTGGTTGATGTGGAGCGGGCGCCGATGCGTGTCCGCTCCAGTCTCAGTCACGATGTGGGACCGAGCAGCGATCGTTGCCTCGCTGTCGAACAACACATAGGTGGACACTGTGTGGGTGAAGATGGCGCCGCCACCCCAGGTGGCCGTCTTGCAGTACTTGAAGTCGGCTGAAGCGGTGATGTACAGGTCGGCATTGCGCTGGAGGTAGATCCGACCGCAGCAGCCCTCGATCTCAAACTTGTTCAGCATCGCGAAGTTGCGACCCGCCTGGATCGCAGTCGTGTCCGCACCGTTGGCTGCCGCGTACCTGACAGGACAACTCGCTGTGACCCCGTCGTTGCTGAACGTCCAGAGCTCGGTCAGGCAATTCTTGTGGAACGGGCGGAACGACAACGACCCGGCGGGGATGTTCGCTGGCCCGCCACCGTCGAGGCCGACGGCGAAGTTGATGGCGTCCCCGTAGTCGCTGAACCCAGTCGAGACGGAAGACGCGGCGAGCGCATCTCCGTTGCTGATGACCGGGGGGGTGTAGTCAGCCATGACCTACCTCCGCACCGCGAGCACGGTCAACTGCGACAGGCTCGCCGTGCAGTTCACCCCAGCGCCCCACAACTCCACCTGGGTGGTGCCAGCCCCAGCAACAGCAAGCCACGCGATGGGGAACGAGATGGTCCCCTGCGGCATGTCGCGCCGCCGGGTGATGACGGTCACTCCACCGATCCTGATCTGGAGGATCACTCGCGGGTTCACCCCCGTGGACTGCGCCGTGACCATCCCTCGGACCAGATACGCCTCGCCCGTGTAGGTCGTGAAGTTCGACGGGACCAAGGGGACGAGTGCCTGGGCGACACCGAGGGGCACGCCGGCAGCCTCCGTCTTCGTCTCCAGGGTCTTCCAGTCGTTCGCCGACTCGGCGTGGCGCGTGTTGATGGCGCCTCGCTCGATCTGCTCCTCGTCCATCGCAGAGATGAGCGTGTCCAGATCCTGGAAGTTCTGCTCGACCTCGTCAGCGTCGAGCGGCTCGCCGGGGCGGATGCGGTTGGAGAGGCTCATCGGGGGAACCCCATGGCAAGGATGGTGCGCCTGAAGACCCCGGCGATCTCCGCGTCGGCCTGCCGCATGTCGGCCCCTTGCATCTCGATCCGATGGTCACCCGCAGAGAGGAACACGATCTGCTCGACGTACCCGCCCCAGTAGGTGATGACCGGTGCGCCCTGCTGCTCGGCGTGACAGGTGCTGGTCGTGTCGAGCGGGGTGCCGTCGAGGAGCACGCGCAGGCGGATCCCTCGGAACGCGGCGGACGCGCCGCCGGCAACCTGCCACTCGACCTGACCGATGATGATCATGGGCATCGCGTTGGTCAGCGTGAACGTCAGGACCGCAGGCGTCTCCGACAGCGCGCCGTCGTAGATGGGCAGCCACTCCTCCCGGGTTGTCACCGCCGTGCCGACATCGATGATGGTCATCGGCTCGGGGACACCGTCATTCGGGTCGACCAGCAGCAGCGTCGTCCCGGCGTCATGCGTGAACGTCGTGCCGTCCGCTGTGGACGACGGCAGCGCCGGGTAGCTGAACAGGATCCCCAGGTTGGCGAGGTTGCTCTGGTCGATCTCGTTCCCAGCCTGCTCGGCCCGGTTGAACTCGCGCATCAGCGCGTCTGCGTTCGCGACGAAGCCGGTCTGGGGCACATCCTTTGGCTTGTAGTGCATCAGCCGACCTCCCCTTCAAGACGCAACATGGCTCGGTACAGCGCGCCCTCGTCGTCCAGGGAGGGCACTCGGGGCCCGCCAACCAGGCGCAGCGCCGCGTTCACCCCACGCAGGAAGTCCCGCTTGAGTTGCCCCACGGTGACCCCCAGGTCGGCGGACAGGATGGCGACCTCGATACGTCGCATGGACTCAGAACGTCGCATCGGTGCCGTCCTGCCTGTTGCCGTGGTCGCGATAGAAGACCTCAAAGCCAGCGATGTGGAACGGGGTGTTCTTCGCCGTCGTCCCGAAGGAGAAGCGGATCGACTTGCCGATCACCTCCTGGTGGACGTCGTCGGTGATGTCCACCCGGGCGCTTCGACGGCGAGGACCGTCCCAGTCCCGAGCTGTGCCCCAGACCCCGGTTCCCCAAACCGGAGCGTCGGAATCAGAGAGCCGCACCGTGGAGCTGCCCGATGCGCTGCGGTCGTCCCACGACGTCGCCCAGTCCACCGACAACTCGTGGCTCCCGTCCTGGGTGTAGTAGACGATGACGTGGCTGAACGCCTTGTCCGTGTGGGGCTTCTTGAACTCCAGCCAGCGAGTGTCCCAGCGCCCGGTGTAGGCAGTCTCATCGATCGTGTCGCTGGCGCCCCAGAGCCCGAGGTCCCACTCCTCGCCGCCACCAGGGTCGTGACGGAAGATGACCAGCGTCTCACGCTTGTAGTTCATCGCCGCGCCCAGGATGAACCCGCTCAGGCGGGTGATGGCGCCCGTGTCGATGTGGATCGCCCAGACCTCGTCGTTGTGCTCGCTACCCCCCGCGTTCACCGAGAGCATCACCCGTCGGCCCGCCTGATCGACCCAGCCGAAAGCGTCCTCGAGGTGTGCCTGGGGGAGCAGCCGAACCCAGTCGTCCAGAGCCGCCGAGAGGTGGGTGACCTTGTTCCCGTCCGTGACGAAGAACCCGTCGTCCGAGAGGAAGTAGACCTTCCCGTCGAAGGGCACGATCGCCTTGTCCGAAATCGCGCCGACCCCTCGCACCACCGGGGTGAGGATCGGGTCCTCGTTGCGGTCGTGCGTCAGCAGGAACACAGCGTTCCTCTTGAACACCAGGGCGAAGTCCTGCGCCACCGACCACCCGACCACAACGTCGCCGTCGCTGGACGACACGTCGATCACGTTGCGGGTGGCAGCGGACTCGGGCGCGTCCAGGTTGGAGTAGTAGAGGAACGAAGGCGTGTCCTCGACCCCGCCGAAGTACATCCGGCCCCGGAAGACGAACCCCCATCGCGCCACAGGAGGAGCTGCGTTGTCCCCGGAGGCTGCCAGCGTGTTGAGCGTCGGCTCCGACCCCGCGTCCGTGTAGTCGTACCAGGTCCGACTCTTGACCCCGTTCAGCCGACGCAGCAGCAGGAAGGTCCGCGCATCCGTCGCCCGGTAGAACTGCCTCGCGATGACATTCGGATCTGTCGGGGTGCAGTCCGAGATCACCGCCACGTTGTAGAGCGCATCCGCCAGGGCGTCGTCGTCCGAGATCGACGCAACGACTGAGGGCTCGCTCTCCTGGCCCCGGTCGTTGATGTACGTCTGGACGTAGGAGTACGTGACATGCGAGGTCGCCGTCGCATTGTGCTTCATGGCGAAGAGCGAACTGAGCTCGACAGCGGCAGCCTCGTTGATGAGGTGCAGCCCGAGATGCGGGGGCGGCGCGTGGATCCCCAGCGGCGCCGGGATGTGTCCGTCCCAGCGCACGTTCTGCGTCTGCCCGTCGAAGAACGCCAGCATGTCCGCGTACTGCGCGGTGCGGATCCCTTCGCGGGGTCGGCTCGCGGAGCGCTTCCCCGTGAACAGCGTCGTCAGCGTGCCCGCCTCCAACACCGCGATCTTGTCGTCGTAGTGGACAAGGATCTCGGTCGTCCCGTGGTGGTGGACCTGGGACAGTCCGAAGGCACCGTTCACCGAGAACGGGGCGAACGGGTCCTCGGACCAGTCCACCAGGGGCACGATCCCCTTCACCTTGGCGACCTCGCCACGGAGCGTGAAGACGACACCCACCGCATCGGTGCTGGTGCCCTCGGCCTGCCAGACGCGCGTGTCCAGCCCGGCCACATTGACCGGCTCAAACCTCTGCGACTTGCCCTTCGCGCCGGCCATGTCAGTTCTGGATCACGTCGGGGTAGCCGACCGGGATCCCCCTGAACGAGCCTCGCCCACCAACGGAGAGCCGACGACTCCCCTCTACCGTGTCCTGGTCCATCATCCGCTTGATGCCAGCCTGCACGCGCTGACGAGCTGCGTTCGCTCGGCCCTGCTCGTCGCTCGCCTCCAGCATCAGCGCTTCGGCGCCAGCCAGCCAGACGTCATCAAACACGGCGGGGAACAGGGGGCGGTCGTTGTCGTCGCTCAGGTCCACCCCGCGAACCAGCACGGTCGCCTCGACCTGGTACACGCCACTCGGAACGGGCCAAAGCCGCAGGAACGCCTCGTTCCCAGACTCCGGGCCCCGCTCCCCGAGGTACTCGTCCTCCACCGTGTCCGAGAAGAGCGCCCCGTATGCGGTCGTCTCGCCCACGTAGTAGGGCACGGTGCCCCCGGCGCGGCTCCGGTAGATCCGGCAGAGGAGGTCGCGCCGGTCGGTGGGGTTGACGGTCACTGCGTTTGTGCCGACCTGGATGTAGGAGACAGACGCGGACAACGCCGACTCTGCCCCGCTCTGCTTGTCCACGTAGGACTGCCAATACAGGTAGGTCGCGGCAGCAGGCCCCGAGCCGGCGCCAGAGTCAGCGGCAGCGGGGGCAGCCTTCGGCGCGGGGATGGGCTCGCGCCGAACGACGCAGAAGTCCCGAGGCTCCCCGGTCGTCGTCGGATCCCACGACGCAGCGGCGCCCTGGGTGACCGCATTGAGCGCCCTGCCGTACCCGTTGCCGTCGCGGAGCACCACCTGGAGCGCAGTGTCCGCGTCCAGCGGGAGGGCGAGCTCGTCGTAGAGGACCGTCACCGTGCTCTTTGCCGTCGTCGTCTCGTTCCATGGGGCGGCGAGCGTGTAGGCAAGCCCGGTGGAGTTGACGTTGACGACGCGGACGACACGATTCCCGACGAGCAGCCTGCGACCGAACATCGTCACCGGGCCCGTCGCATCAACAGCAGCCACCCGCGACCCGAGAGTCGCGACGAATGTGGTGATGTTGGTGGAGTCCGTGCCAGTCGTCGGGAACGACCAAGTGCGACGGAGCCAAGACCAACGCTTCCGAGACTCGATGTCCCGGCGAGCGTCGTTCAAGAAGCCGTTGAGTGCCGCGTTGGAGTAGCTCCGGTCGGAGCGGCGGCGCTTCAGCGCGGTGCGGGCGTCAGCGAGGCGCATTGCGGTCTCCTACCGCGCCGCTACCTCAGTAGGTGCTGCAGCGCTTTGTGGTGATGACCAGGGCGGCGCCTTCGGTCAGGTTTGCCACACCCCCACCCAGGGTGAAGGTGAAGATCAGGGTCTCGCCAGCGAGAAGCCTGCCGGCAGCGATGGTGAAGTTCACCGGCACAGCCAGGGTCAAACCATTCAGTCCGCCCGCCGATGTGTTCACGGCGGCCACTACCGTTGCATTCGGGGCTCCCAGCGCGGTCCAAGACGCGGCCTCGAAAGTCCAGTGGTTTGCGGCGTGAGCGGCGATGTTGTCGACCGGGAGGTAAGAGATCGCGTTGATCTCCTGGTCCCCATCGATCGCCATCCCAACGAAGAAGTTGCCCGTTGCCGACATAGCCTGCAGCGGGATGACGTACTGCTGCAGACCGCCCAGCTTGCGCGGCCCGGTCGTCGCCATGGAAAGAGGCGGATGAAGCGGCATCAGAGGCTCCGATCAGTTCTGCTTGAAGTAGACCTTGGAGGTCCCATCGACCGCGCTCGCCTCGAGGGCGATGGCGACCACGTTCTTGTCGTCCACCAGGGCGATGATGTTCTCGCGGAGTGCAGCAACGTCCGCGATCAGCGCGAGAAACTCTGCGCCGCTTGGGGTGGTGGGGTCCTGGCCCGTGCCTGCGACTGCGGTCATGGCATCGACCGTGAAGTCGAGGTTGGTCGCCGCAGCCAGCTTGCCCACACCGTCCTGGATGATGAGCGCATCGCCCAGGGCGACCCCGGCGCCGACCGTGCCGTCGACCGCAGCCTCCTCGGCGTAGCCCTCGACCAGCACAGCGATGTGCGCCTGGTCAACGAAGGTCGTGGTGACGGCACCCTCGGCGACCCACACCGTGCCACGCATCGCAGAGAGCGACTCGGGCTTGGTCAGGTCGATGTCAGGCGTGTTCCAGTCGTAGCCGTCGCCAGCGCCATCGACCAGGTCGGCCTGGACGATGTCGCCAGCACTCAGCGTGCCACCAGTGTTGTTCCGTCCGTAGACGATCTTGGGGGAGGTTGCTCCACCGATCTGCGCGATGCTCATCTTGGTACTCCTTGTCGGTGGCTCAGTACTGGACCGCGCCGGAGAAGCTGGTGCCACCCTGCCGCTTGATGCTGGAGCAGGAGAGCAGGGGGTTGAGGAATCCGTTGACCACGACTGCGTCCTGGTTGACGGGCTTCTGAGGCTTGTCGATCCGCAGCATCCCGCCCGACTTCTGCTTGAGGAAGTGGAGCTGGAAGCCGAAGCCGTTGCCCTTGTTCTTCGGCAGCGCGTTCAGCCCGGGGACCGTGAACATCTCGGGGGAGATGCCGCCCTTGACCGTCTTGCCCGTGGTCGTCAGGAAGAAGGTCTTGCCGGATGCGGTCAGGTTGTCCCGGTCGTACACGACCGGAGCCTCCTTGAACATCATGTTGGTGTACCCGAACTCGGCCAGGGACGCGTCGAAGAGGGCCTGCTTCGGGCTCATCTCCTTCTCGTAGAACCCGTAGACCACGTCGTCGGTGATCAGGATGTCGGGGTGGAGACCCTGGCTGGAGCAGGCCCGCCACACCGTGTTCCAGGTGTCGAGACCGTCGGTGCCGAACGCGGAGATCGCACCGTACTGGTTGCGCCAGTTCGCGTAGGTCGCCTTGGGGAGCCCGCCGGGGGTGGTGGCGTTGACGACCTGCTGCGCCTGCGTGTCGAACTCGATGAAGGTCTCGATGCCCTTCAGCCGCTTCGCGGGGAACGCAGTGCCGTCAGCCATCAGGTCCGCGCTGATCCCGGCCAGGAAGGTGTGCAGAGCCTGCGTCTGCTTGGTGTCCGCGAGGTCGATGACCTTCTGCGGACCGTTGTTCTGGTCGATCTCGGTCTGATCGAGGGTCCACGAGAACCGGTACTTCGGCCATCCCGCGTACCGAGCGGTGTCGGGCACGTCGTTGGGCGTGATGCCGAAGGACTCGTAGAGCGCAATCGCGCCCGTGTTCGCAGAGTCCTCGAGGACCACGGGGCAGCGGATCTCGGTGCCGCCGTCCTCGACCGTGAAGGCGCCGCTTCGGATGCAATGCACCAGAAGGGGGTGAGCCCGCATGATGTCGCAGGTGACCTTCGGAACGATCTTCGGAAGGGTCGTGGCGAGGACGTTGACGAGGTTCAGTGTTGCGCTGGTCATGCTGTCACCCTTGGTCTACGGGTTGCTCCCGTGGGGTCAGTTGATTCCCTCGGGGGCATTCCCCTGGGTGGTGAACGTGTAGTGAGAGCCCTCGGGTACACCCTGCTCCCTGAGTGTCTGCTGGATCGCCTCGCCCCAAGACTTCGGGACGGCTGCTCCAGCGATCCGTCGCGGGCTGCTGGCTGAAGACGGGCGAGCTGCGGGTCGGGACGGAGGCGCGGGCCGAGGGGCCGGGGCGGGCCTCGCCGCGATTGCTGCCTGCTGCGCCATCTTCAGAGCGAGTCGCGCCGCAGCCTTCGGGTTCTGGTCTGCGAGGGCGCGGATGTCGTCGTCCGTCTCCATCAGCTCGGCGACCTTGCCCGACATGGTGCGGGGGTCGACATCGAGTTCGACGGCTGCCTCGTGGTACGCGCCGACGAAGCGCTCTCGGCGCTGGATGGGCGCGAGGCTCTCGACCAGCTTGTCGAGCTTGGCCTCCAACTCCTTGTTAGCCTGCCGCGCGTGATACCGGACGTACTCGTCGGCGGGCGCGGTCGCCAGGTCAGGCGGCTCTTCAGCCGGGGCGGCGGCGACCTCGGGGGGCGCAACCTGCTGGGTCAGGACCGAAGTCAGGGTCTGGATCTGCTGCGCCATCGCGGCGACCTGGGCCTCCATGGCGACATACCGGGTGTCGGGCGCGGGGGCCTCGGGGGCCTCTGAAACCTCGGGGGCCTCCTCGGCGGGAGCCTCCTCGGGGACTTCAGTTGGATCCGGCTGCCCATGCCCAGCCATCTCGAGCAACGCCTCGGTGTTGTCGTCCGAAGCAGCCTCAGAGAGTGAGCCAGCGAACTCGCCGTCGATCATGTTTCACCCTGAACCATTGACCGTTTCAAAATGAACCAGTCACAGGTAGTGTCAGCGTTACGAAACCGATTTGTCAAGCACGGAGTTCACTGTGGCGCGTATTCGTTTGAGCAATACAAGGATCGATGAGCTTCTGGCCGACATCCAGGCCTCCGAGAAGCGGATCAACGACGAACACAGAGCCCGGTGGGAGCGCATCACCGCCGTCTACGAGGGGAAGTCTCGGGCCGAGGCTGCCGGGTTCAGTGGCTTGGACGACGCGCGCGAGGTCAACTTCAACTTCCTACTGTCGACCGCCAACACAGTGGTGCCGTCGATCCTGAGCACAGACCCGTACATCGAGTTCCGGTCGCGGGCGAAGACGGACGAGGACTCAGCTCAGGTCGCAGAGGCCGGGGTCAACTACGCATACGCTGCGGGTCGCGCCAACGACTCGGTCGCGGACATCGTCCTGGACGTGCTGCTGTACTCGGCTGGCGTGGGCAAGGTCGTCTACAACCCCGCCGCGAACGTCACTCCGGTCCTGCACTACGACACGGACGCGCAGATCGAGATGGAGGAGGACGACGGGCTCACCTCCCTCATCGAGGAGGAGTTGGGCGACCTTCTCCCCTACGGAGACGACGGGATCGACATCCCGACCCTGGAGCGGGTGCCCCTGTGGAACTTCCTGTTCCCCGAGGGCTTCGATGACATCAACAAGTGCCCATGGGTCGCCCACAAGTTGCTCGTGCGCCTCGAGGACTTGCGAGCGTTCCCGGGGTTCCGGGTGGCGCCGGGGATCACCGCCAACGACTCCGTGATGTCCCCGGCGGCTGGCTACATCGGGGAAGCCATGGCGAGCTACGTCGCCTCTCAGGGTCCTGCCTTCGTCACGCTCTACGAGATGCACTACTGGATCCGCAAGGGGACGCGACTGTCCCGGCGGATCTTGTGGCTGCTCGACAACACCAGCGCCGAGGGCTTCGACCGGGTGGTGCGCCACGTCGCCGACGACAGCGGCATGCGTGGCTACCCGTTCGTCATGCTCCGCACCGCACGGGTGCCCGGCAAGATGTACGAACCCCGCATCTCCGACCTCGCCACGATCCAGCCCATCGCGGAGCGGCTCAACGACGAGCTCGCCGCCGTCCTGCGCCACCACCGGCAGGCGAGCAAGCAGAAGTACGCTGCAGCTCCGGGCGCCCTGAGCGGTGACTCCAACTTCGCGGACATGATCACCTCGGACGCGGACCTGGACGTGGCTGAGTTGCCGTCGCAGATGGCGGATGTTCGCGCCGCGCTCCAGCTCGTGCCCATCGCGGCGATGCCGTCGGACGTGCCGTTCATCCTCCAGATGCTGCAGCGGATGATGTACGAGATCGGCGGGGTGGACGTGTTCCAGCGGGGTGGCGTAGCTCGCAAGGGGACGACCGCCACCGAGGTCGCCGTCGCCTCCCAGGGGTTCCAGAACCGAGCGAACGTCCGCAAACGGGCCGTGCAGAAGTTCGTTGAGGACATCTCGCGCCGCTACCTCGACTGCATGCGACAGCACTGGACGACACCTGTCTGGGTCCGAGCGACCGGGAACGACGAGTACCTCGAGGTCAGCGCGGACAAGATGCGCGGAGCCTTCGACATCTCGGCGCACGTCACCGACTTCGATCCCGACGACCAGAAGAACGAGTTGCAGGCGTTCACCGGACTGCTGCAGACCATCGCTGCGACCACCCAGACGATCGTCCCCCTGGTGCAGGCGGGGCAGTTGCCGGAAGACACGATCCAGCGGTTCATCGACAACAGCTTCAGGATCTGGAAGCAGGACAAGCGGCGCCTCATCGGCCCGCTCTCCCAGATGGCCGGGCCCATCGCGGCCCCGGGCCCACAGGCGGCACCCCCCGAGGCCGCGCCCGGCGAAGACGTAGACGCCTCACAAGTCGACGGTCGGGGGTTCTCCCCGCTCGCGTCCCACCTGACCCTCGCTGGAACCGGGCCCCGCCCCGGCGCCGGCAACCCTGTGGAGTAGCCAGTGCTGTACACGTTCCGCTGCCAGAAGCCCAACTGTAGCCAGAAGTTCGACCAGTCGATGGCTCTGTCCATCTACGAGCGCTACAAGGCCAAGGACTTCTACGAGGTGATGTGTCCCCGCTGCGGCACCAAGAGGCCCCATCGTCACTTCGACGCGATGTCGGCCCCTGCCTACCACCGGGACGTGGGCACCTTCGACCCGCGCACGGCACCCGCCGCTCTGGCTGGACGCTCCTACAACAGCAAGGACGAGAAGAAGGACATGGTCAAGAAAGCCCTGGGGGCTAACTTCGTCGTCGGAGAGGTCGACCGGGACAAGACCATCGCGCGCCCGTCGAAGCTCGGGGTGGTGAACATCACCGCCAAGCAGGCCAAAGCCAACCTCGAGCAGTCCTCGCTGGCGCCGCCGAAGGCTCAGGCGCCAGCCGCCAAGCCCGCCCCGAAGGTCAAGCCCGTGTCCAAAGGTGGGCACTACCAGGACATCGTCGTCGCCGCGTACCGAGAGGCGAGCAAGCCGATGGCGGTGAAGGTGATGCGAAAGAAGCTCGGTCTGACCTACAACCAGGTCTACCAGTCCTGCACCAACACCGGCATGAAGAAGGTCCGCAGCGGCGTCTTCCAGTACGTGCCCCCGGAGTCGGCGAGTGCCTCGGCGTAATTCGCACAGTGGGATGCAGGAGGAGCGCCTGACCTCGGGCGACTACGACGACTTCCCGACCTACGCCAGAGACATCCTCAAGATCCAGACGAAGAGGGGCGCCCTCGACCCCTTCATCTTCAACACGCCGCAGGAGCTGCGGTGGAATCTGATCAGACAGATCCAAGAGCTGGGTGAGCCGGTACGGATCTGGGAGGCGAAGGCCCGCCAGACGGGCTGCTCGACGTTCTGCCAGGGCTACCTGTTCCAGCAATGCACGACGCAGGAGGACCAGACCGCTCTGGTGGTGGCGCACACCGCAGACACGGCGCACGAGATCTTCACCAAGACGAAGCTCTTCCACGCCCACATGCCAGACGAGCTCAGACCGATCACCAAGTACGACAACCGTCAGGCGATCGACTTCCGCGAGCCCAACGGCAAGGGGGGCCTCCGGTCCAGGTACACGGTGGTCCTGCCGAAGCACGCCACCTCGGCGAACGGCATCACCGCCCGGAAGATCCACGTCTCCGAGATCGCGCTGTTCACCAGTCCCCGCCAGTTCATGCTGAACATGCTGCAGACGGTGCCCGACGAGCCCGACACGTTCGTCTACGTCGAGAGCACCTGTGAGGGGGCCGGGGACTACCACCACGAGATGTACCTGGCCGGCAGAGTCATGGGCGAGTTGCCGCCCTGGATGCCCCTGAAGGAGAAGTACCCCGGGAACCCGGACAGCCAGTGGTACGTGATCTTCACCCCCTGGTTCCTCATGGAGGAGTACAGCAAGCCGCTGAAGGTCACGCCCGAGGCGTTCATGGCAACGCTCGACCAGGACGAGCAGGAGCTGCTGGACCGCTTCGGAGAGTGGGTGTCCCTGGAGCATCTGCAGTGGCGGCGAGAGACGATCGCGACGAAGTGCGGCGGCGACCTTGCAGGGTTCCGGCAGCAGTACCCGAGCACCGACGAGGAGGCTTTCGGAGCCACCGGACGCCTCGTCTTCGACAGGGAGGCTCTGGCCCGGCAGGAGAAGCTGCACGTCTGCCAGTGCGAGATGTGCCAGCCCTACATCGGCTACGAGACGAGTGAGACGAACGACTGCCCCGAGCACCAGTGGTGCGAGATCGTGGACGACTCGGACTGGATGGCGTCTCGAGGCGAGCGTCTGTTCACGACGTACAAGCCGAAGGTCTTCGACGGCATGCCGGGGACGGCACGCTTCTCCATCTGGAAGAAGCCCGAGGAGCGGCGCTCCTACGTCGCTGCTGCGGATGTCTCAGCAGGCCACGAGGACGGCGACTGGGACGTGATCTCGGTCTACGACGAACAGAGCCTGGAGCAGGTAGCGGAGTGGCGCGGCAAGGTGGACATGGTGGAGTTCGCCGACATCTGCATGCTCGTCGCCATCTACTACAACCACGCCATGCTCGCCCCCGAGGTCACAGGAGCTGGGCAGGGCTTGATGGCGATGCTGCAGCACACCCGCTACTACAAGTTGTACCGACGGACGAACCTGACCCAGGTCGGGTCCTACGGCAGTTCGATCCTCGGGTGGTCAACGACAGCGCACAGCAAGAACCAGGCTGTGGGGTTGATGATCAAGGCCCTGCACGAGGAGTACATGCGGATCCGGTCGCGGGTCACCCTCGATGAGGCAATGGCTTACAGAGCCGCCATCGTGACCAGCGACGGCGAGGGCACCAAGATGCTGCGGATGAGCGCCCCGTCGGGTGGGCACGACGATGCCTTGATGGCGACGATCATCGCCTGCGCTGTTGCCCACGCAGGGAACCGACTGAACAAGCTGGCCCGCCCGACGGCGGCACAGCCGAACCCGCTCGACTCCTCGACCTGGACGAATGAGTGGTGGGACACGTTTGCCGACGAGAACGGCGCCAACGCGCGCAGCCTCGCAGGGCTCTACCGGCAGTAGCTACTGCTGCTCTGGAGGCGGCTGCTTGCGCTTCCGGCTGACCAGTCGCTTCCCCTTCGGGACCTCGTGGAACCGGCGACCCTTCTTCGACTCGCGAGCCTTCTTCTGAAGGGCGCGGCGCTCCTCCCGGGTCACTTCGGAGCCGCCACGATCACCCATTCCACCAGGTTGTCCTTGGTGAAGAACAGCTCGTCCCTGAGCTCGCCCACATCACACCTCCAACACAGGCTGCCGTCCTGCTCGCGGATGGCGGTGAAGGGCTCCCAGATCGGCTCGTCCGGGTCGCGCAGAAGCAGGCACTCGCCCTCGACCAGCGCAGCCGGGACAGACGCAGACCGGGTCGGCTTGAGCCGGATCCGGGTCTTGACCTCGGGCGCGTCGACCGTGACCCGAAGAGCGTCACCGCCCCCAGGGGCCTCGATGCGCTCCAGCCGGAACGGGGGCGCGTCCACGAGGTTGGACGAGTAGCTGATCCCGACCGACTTCTTGCCCCAGGAGACCCTGTACCCGTACTTCGCAGTTGGGCCGTGCCCAGCGGACATCCCCCAGGTTGCCACCTCGAGGTTCTTGCCCGCGAGGCGACTCACACCGTCATCTCCCGGCGTGAACGTGATGCTGTGGTTGCTCATCTGGCTCCGTCTCCTCTATGCGGCGCTAAAGAGTTCCTCTTGGCGGGACCGCAGGTTCAGGTGTCGTGGTTGATACCTCGCAGACACCCACTCAGCCCACGGCACCGTCTTGTCGTAGGCTCCGACAACCCACCGCTGGAACCCGAGCAACTCCGAGGTGCGGACGAACGGCATGGGGTACGGCACGGCACCAAAGGCCCGCAACGCAACCCTTCGGTGCTCGCGATCCTCGTGGGTCTCTCCCGGCCAGAAGCCGCAGAGCATGTAGACCAT
>Ga0080013_1003215_pt1 | contig 17619 bp, 23 predicted proteins | sample ETNvirenome_6_85_FD_69236 | JGI IMG/M metagenome (GOLD analysis project Ga0080013, IMG submission 69236) | Marine viral communities from the Pacific Ocean - ETNP_6_85 (SPADES assembly) (version 2) | ecosystem: Environmental > Aquatic > Marine > Oceanic | place: Pacific Ocean | collected 2013-06-19 | reverse complement strand
AAATTCGTAAAGATATCTTGAGGTGCCTCAAATAATTACTGTAAACGAAGATAGATATTTAGTACTCGGAACAGTGCCGGCAACACAAGATTATTCTCCCGAACAATTGAAACAGGAATGGAAAGCCGACACCGTTCTGAGGAACGGTAATACTCTTTACTTAACAACAAAGTTAATAGAAGCAGAATTTGAAGACATAGATAAATAGGTTACATAACTTTATGAAGAGGTGATTTTCGAACCTCTCACTAGAATTGCAGGTTTCGAAAATGAGTGTAGCGTTAGGGTGGCTTCATAAAGTACGCAGGTGTAGTTCAGTGGTAGAACGCCAGCCTTCCAAGCTCGTTATGTGAGTTCGATTCTCGCCACCTGCTCTATAAAATTACAAAAAAAATAAGAGACTATATATGTATAAAATGAGATGGCAAAGAAAAAACAAAAATATCATTCATTTTATGAGGACGGAATAAGATATATGGAATGTTCTGTTTGTGGTTCATTTGAAAGTCACATAAGTAAATCATCTAACTCTATAACGTGTTCAGTATGTCTCTTACGGAAAACATTGAATTTGTGGAATCCGTTTGTAAATAACAGTGTTAATAGAAAACCTAAAGGTTGGCATTGGATGAAAGAGTTTGTAGACAAAGACGGTAACGTATACCATAAAGGAATAGAAGTACCTGAATTAAAGGGAACTCTGTCTCCGACAAAGATAAAGACGACAGTTAAAAGGAAGAAGAAAAAGAAGAAAGAATCATACGAAAAGAAAATAAAAGTATTAGCAAAAGAGTACAAGAAAAAACAAAAATTAAAAAAGGAAAAACAAATTGGTATTAACAAATAAGTTATTTGAGAAGCACAATATAGTTTGCGATAAAGTCGAAAACGTAGATGATGGTTTATTAATTGCTAGCAAACTATTAGCTGAACTATCTAGTTCAAAAACAGGAATCGGATTAGCCGCTCCACAGATCGGAATAACGAAACGTGTATGTGTGATAAATGTAAAGGAACCAATCGTTCTGATCAATCCAGAAATAATAGAATCAGAAGGCGAATTCATATTTAAAGAGGGTTGCTTATCGTATCCAAAGAAAACAGTACCAGTAAAGCGACATACTATGGTGGCGGTTGAAGCTGATAATGTAGATGAACCGTTAATACTTGATATACGCAAAAGTGGAGATATGAATGATGTATTGGAAATAGCATGCGTGCAACACGAGATAGATCATCTTAACGGTATCACAATGTTCGATAGAAAATATGTGCAAGAACCATATAGAGCTCCTAAAAAATATGGACGAAATGAAATAGTACAGATAATTAGTACAGATAAAAAAGTAAGTAAAAAGATTAAATGGAAGAAAGCACAGTCGCTCATTAATACAGGTGAGTGGGAAATATTTACATATGTTAATGAAATGTTACATAAATAGGAGAAGCAAAATGGAAACGTTATTCAATATAATTCAGCTTGGTTTGTTATTTTTAATTTGGCAAAAAATGTGTCAACTTTATGATGTTGCTAAGGAAGATTTCTGATATTTATATACGAGAATAATGAAATGAAAAACGAAGAAATATTATTAAACAAGATTGATGGAATAGAGAAGATGCTGTGGGAAGACCGAAAATTTCTTATTGCAATGATGATAAAAATAGATAAGCTTGTAAAGTTTGTCGGCGATATGACAATCATTGAAGATACAATGTTCGGTGACGATAGAGATCAATTTGACGAAGAAAAAGTATTAAGATCAATCATGGAAGATTTAAAGAACGATATCGAAGACACGAGAGAAGAATTTACAAAGTATCATAAGATGATAAATTCAGATCAAGTTGGGGAATCATAAAATGAGTACAGAATTAGAAGGTATTTTAGAGTTATTAAGAGACTCTGTTAATTACGAAGATTGGGATAAAGTTGAAGATGCCATAATAGAGTTAGAGACATTACAAGAACAAGATTTATTAGACGGCGGATATGATAGTTTAGTCGGATTAGACGATGAATAATATGGGCTCGATCGGTTTCGACGGGTGTTATTTGACAATACAGTGCAGCAGAGATTGAGTAGGTCTCGAAACAAAAGACTCACAACCTTACATGCCAACTTAGAGTTGGAAGGGTTGGTCATAGATTGGCACTTAGCCGATACTGATATGGTTGCTAGCAATAGCGTACCACTTCTGGACGATCAACCGGTTTACGCTTACGCTTAAACCTGCGGCTCGCTTAACAGCAGTATATAAAATAAGTTAAGCAACAACTCACGGTCAGAGTATAAAGGTGGCAACAGTTAAAGGATATGTTCTGAGTAAAAGAAATCCACATGGTTGTTTGTTGATAGCTACCGATGGAAATCAACTAAGCTGTGAATGACTGAATTGGTAAAGACATACCGGACCGGGGTTCGATTCCCCGCGAGTCCACAATAGTAAAATCGGAGAACTGCTATGACGATAATTGCAGTTATATTTATAATAGGTTTATTGATATGGTTTTACAAAAATACATAAAAAAAAATGTGTTTAGAAGAAAATAGTTAATATTTATATATAGTAGACTATCATTATGTATAATATATACAAAATCCTAAAGGTTATAGGTTGCGCGGTTATTAGGTTATTTAGTTACAATGACGCGTAAATTCATAAATAAACATGGAGAAGAAACATGAACGTTAAGAGCATAGTTTCGTCTATCACTGATGGCGTAGAAGGTCTTGTGGGTGTTTTCACAAGTTTAATCGTCCTAAGCGTATTCGCAGGAATATTGTTTGGCGGCGGCGTCTTCGGTGTTAGCGTAGTAGGAAACGTAACAGCACTTATCCAGTCATTTTTAGATGCTGGATTCACTGGCCTTTTGGCCTTACTCGTGCTGTTATCATTTTGGAAATAACATAGGAGAAGTGTAATGAACACGATGAAGAAACTCCTTTCCGCATTCGCGATATTTGGAATGCTTTTCGCACAAGAAGAAGTACCAGCAATGGTTGTTTCAGGTGAGATGAGCACTGATGTTGTGTTTGGCGACACGGTATCATTTACCAGTCCCTACACAGGATTATCGTTAAGCGGCGAAGGTTGGCAATTGAGTTCACGACTTACTGATGGAAGTGTTGATGTGGAAGAAGCATACTATACATTAGATGCTAATTTTGCTTCACTGACAATTGGTAAACAGAGGGTTCCTTTCGGCTTGGCAAATGCTTGGCATAGACCGAGTCAGAATCCCTTTGCGAGTGAACCAAGCGCTCAGACGTACGCTGAAGGAATAGGTGTCACGGTTGAAATGTTGGGCGTAGGTGTTGAGGCTCATTATGGGAATGATGAAGCATATTCTGCGAGATTATCGTATGGTGTGCTAGGTCATTCTGCAGGGCTTTCAATGAATAGCGATGATGGGATGTTAGTAGATGCTAGCGGTGATCTATTTGGCATGGTGACTTCCTACTTGCAATACGATCTCTCAGATACAACCAGTGGCGATTTCTGGTACAGGGCTGTAATTGCCCCTGAGTTCACGAAAGGTATTTCGGCATTAGTTGGATACTCTTCAGTTGGTGATGAAACCGAAACGATGTATGGTATCGGTTATCAATACGGTGGCGCAAGTCTGCGTTCCGAATTATCAGCTGATGGTGACGTACAAGTAAGAATCAGTTATTCATTCTAACCGGGAGAAAAAACCATGAATAAACAATGGTATAAAAGCAAATCAGTATGGTCGGCAGCCGTTATGGGATTAGTAGGAGCAGCTCAGGCTGCTGGTTACACGATTCCAGAGGGTGTATTCACACTGCTTGCTTCTTTTGGACTTTATGGCGTACGATCAGCTATAAAGTAGATCCGGACTTGTGGTGGAGTGTAACAGCTCCACCACATTTTTCTAAATCAAATTAAGTTTCATTATATTTATAACCACAAACTAGGAAATTTATTATGGGCGTATTAAGCACAATTACGGGCTTTTTAAGTGGCGGAGATATTGTAAAAGATATAGGTGGAGTTCTTGACAATCTTCATACTTCGGGCGAAGAGAAAGCTGAAGCAGAAAGAAAGATAAAAGAAATTTTAGTACAAGCTGAGCAAGCAGCTCAGCAACAGGTATCAGCTCGATGGGAGGCTGATATGAAACACGGCAGCATGTTATCAAAAAACATTAGACCTTTAACACTGATATTCTTGACTGTATGTTTTGTCATACTGAGTGTATTCGATGGCAACATGGGAGAATTCACAATTGGAGCAGCATATGTTCCTGTTTATCAAACATTATTGATGACTGTATACGCAGCATACTTCGCCGGACGTTCAATTGAGAAAGTTAAGAAGGTAACGAAATGATGGAAAAAGTAAAAAAAGCATTAAGTGGAAATATTCCAACGGGACCAGACAATGTAAACGGCGGCGATGGTCTCCCTGATTGGATGCAATTTACAATAACGGTCGGAATGTTTTTTGGTTTATTCTGGGTATTGTATCTATTATTCCACCCGGTATTAACATTAGGTGACACACATAGAGATTTATTAAACATTATATTGGGGAGTTTCATTGTTAGCTTTGGTAAAGTTATTGATTTCTGGTTTAAAGGCGCTAAGAAAAAGGATAAGTAAAAAAATGAGATACAAATCGTTTGATGAGATAATTGAAATAGTATTAGAACATGAAGGTGGGTATGTCAATGATCCAGATGATCCAGGTGGTGAAACTAATTTTGGTATAGCGAAAAGCTCTCACCCCACAGTTGATATAAAGAACCTAACCAAAGAAAAAGCTAAAGAGATTTATAAACAGAAGTATTGGGATAAGAACAACGTTGAAACGTTACCTGAACAACTTCGACATATTTATTTCGATATGTGTGTCAATATGGGGAAGAGGCGAGCTGGTAAAATAATTCAGAGCGCTGCAAACAATAAAGGGCATGATTTATTGGTAGACGGATTTTTAGGCCCAGTAACATTAGGAAAAATTAATAACGTTGAATTAGAGAGAGTTAGAGCATTTAGAATTAAATTCTATGCTGATCTCGTCACGAAAAAACCTGATTTAGAAAAATTTTATTTCGGATGGTTTAGGAGATCATTAGAAGTTTAAAAAAATAAAAATAAGTATGTACGCGTACATTCTTTATGTGTATATTAACAAAAATCAAAAGAGGTCACAATGAGTTTATCATCTGATAAAATACAATCAAATTGGCAGTTATTAATCGATTGTGTAAAAAATACATTTAGCGAAGATTATCCAGACAACAGAAGAGAAAAGCTTCTTAAGATGTATCACGATCTAGAATCAAGAATGATGTTCGCGCCGGCGTCAGGAAGAAATTATTATCATAATTGTTTTCCAGGCGGATATGTAGATCATATATTAAGAGTCATAAATTTTGCGCAGTTACATTATGATTTATGGAAAAGCAACGGCGCATACGTTGATAATTATACAAGAGAAGAGTTAATATTTGTTGCTATGAATCATGATTTAGGAAAAGTAGGAGATTTAGAAAAAGATTATTACATGCCAAACGAATCAGAATGGCACAGAAAGAATCAAGGGAAAATATACAATCATAATCCCGAATTACAATTCATGTCAGTATCAGATAGAAGTCTGTGGTTATTGTCTCAATTTGATGTAAAAACTACAATGTATGAATCATTAGGCATAAGATTAACAGATGGAATGTACGATGATAGCAACATACAATATTTTAAATCGTTTATGCCTGAAAAACAATTAAAGTTTAATATGCCGTATGTTGTCCATCACGCAGATTCGATGGCTGCAAGAATAGAGCAGGAAATGTGGCAAAATAAAAATACAATAGGCGAAGCACAAAAAAAAGAATTTAAAAAATCTTTTAGTAAGTCTAAGGTCAAAGAAGACAAAAATATTGAATCGCTTAAAAAACAATTTAATGAACTATTTAAATAATTAAAATGCTTATAGAAATATTATTAATAACATTAATAGTTTATTCATTATTTTTATCTTATTTATTTTTTGTATCTTTGCAAAGAATAAATCAGTATGAAAGTTTAATTTTAAAAATTCAACAAATTATAGAATTTTCGACTAAAAAAATGAAAATGGTTGATTCTTCGGGGCATTATACTGCAGATGATGAAACAGGATTTTTCTTTAAACAGTTGAAAGAAGTACAACTATTACTAAACGATATCTTTGAAACAGAAAATGAGGAATAAATGAAAAAAAAGAATAAAAGAATGTATTTCGATGAAGACGTTCAAAATGCAATAGTACAATACAATGGCGAAGAAAATCATGTTATCAGAAACAAGATATATTCAGAAAAAATAGCCTATGCGTTCGACAAGTTGTGCGAAAACATAATAAATACGTTTAAGTTCTCGTATTTTGATTCGCATTTTAACGATGTCAAGCAAGAAGTGCTTTCATTTTTAGTATTAAACATGCATAAATATAATCATGAAAAAGGATTTAAGGCTTTTAGTTATTTTTCTGTAGTGGCAAAGAATTATTTAATATTGACTAATAACAACAATTATAAAAAACTAAAAACGCACAATAGCGCTACAAAGAGCAGAGAATTGTCAAGTCTTTCAGTAGATAAATTAAAAATATCAGATGAAAATGCAAGAACAGTAGATTTTTTGAATCTAATAATTTTATATTTTGACGATAAAATACAAAACTTATTTAAAAAAAGTGATGATATAGCAATAGCACATGCAGTTATTAAACTGTTTAAAGAAAGAAGTACGCTAGAAAATTTTAACAAAAAAGGACTTTATCTGCTGATAAGAGAAATGACAGGAGTAGAAACTTCTAAAATCACAAAAGTTATTAATGTTATGAAAAAACATTATATCAAAATGCAGAAAGAATTTAATGAAAAAGGACATATACCATTATAACTGATCAATTACAAATACAATAAAGCTATTATTTGGGGCAATTAAACAATTGCCCTTTTTTTTATTTCAAACATTTCGAGTTACATAATATTTATTTATGAATAAATGGGATAAAGTCATGAATGATGTAGAAATATTTGAAGGAAAAACATTTCAAGATTTAACTAAAGATATTTATAGCAACGCAAAAAATAAAAAGCTACAATTAGATCTTTTGATACAAGAGGTGCATGGATTGATAAATGGCATAGAAGATGTAGCGCTAATAGGGCCAGTAATAAAAGAATTGATGGATGTATCAGTTAAGAACGATGAGCATCTTGTAAAACTGGCAAGTGTTTTGCAAAGAATAATCGCAAAATCTCAAGCAGTTGATGAAGATTCTTTTGGATTATCTGATTCAGAAAAAGAAGAATTGATTGAAACGTTGCAAGAAACTGCAACAGATTTACAAAAAGAAAGTGACAAAATACAAAAAATAAAAGAAGAAAAAGGATTCATGAGCAACTAATGTCATCAACATTTATTACAATAGACCCAACTACTACAAAACAAGTAGGAAGAAAATTTTTAAAAAATAAATCTCCTCAAATTGTATTGTTTCAATTTGTCCCTGGCCACGTCACAAAAATTATTACAGATGAAATTGCAGGCGCGTTATCTGACATAAACGCGATAGAGGCAATGCAGCATCTATCTATGCATAAAAATGCTTATATTAAATCGCGCTCTAAAAAATATATACCTTTGCTCAGAGGTATGGCAGATGTTCCTGTTAAAGGCGATCAAGTGCTTTTATGCACATTTGGAGGAACTAATTATTATCTCGGGCCTGTAAATACTGTAAACAATCCTAATTTCAATACTAATAATTTGTTTTCTTTAGACAGCTATAATTTAAATGAGACGCAATTTAAAAATGCGACTATAACAGAAGCTGATTTAGAAGGAAGATCTAAAAATTTTGTTCCAATACAATGGAAAAGATTGCAGAAGAAATTTAATAATGAATTAGATGAAGTTGGAAACAGCGACGACACATTTCAATTCAATAAAGACGCGCCAAAAATAAATGACATTCATGGAGACATGATTTTTGAAGGTCGTCACGGGAACAGCATAAGAATAGGAAGCAGAAATATAGATCCATATATTTTCATTTCAAATCATAGAACGCCATCTAGTTCAGAAGAAAGTTTTGCTGATGGAACATTGATTTCAATAACTGCTAACGGAACTTTAAATCAACATTTCAGAAAATATTATGATTTAGACAAAAAAGAAATAAGACCTACTTTCATATTAGCATCTGATGTTAAGGCAAGTGATTATGGGTCTGGCGCTAAATTAATAACTGCAATGATAGAAGATGTTAACGGCGAAGCAGATCCTTCTAAAATATTCGATAAGTATTCAGATGATCAGGTGATGATAAATTCAAAAAGAATAGTTATAAATGCTAATAAAGAAAGCATGTTTCTATCATCATTTCAACATATTCACATAGGGTCAGGAAGATCTTTAACAATTTCAAGCAACATGGAAACAGTGATAGATTCAAATTCAGTTAGGATTGGAAAAAATGCTGAACAACCAATTGTAAAAGGAAAGGATTTAATCAAAATATTAGATGATCTGATTAACGCAATTGAAAATATAGTTGTATTTCCAGCGCCTGCGTCTGCTACACCAATTAACGCGGGAGGCCCAAATGTTGCTGCTCAACAATTATTAACAACTGTCAGACAAAATTTAGATAGTATATTAAGTGCAAAAAACTACGTAGAATGAGGAGGTTATTATGAAAAAAACAGAATTTAGAATACTGATAAGAGAAATCGTAAGAGAAGAAGTGGCGATGGCAATCAAAGAAGTCATAACAGAATTAAGGAAGCCAACAAAATCATTTATAAAAACAGATTCAAAGAAAAAACGAATTGAAAAAAAGAAATACACAAAAAATTCGATTCTTAACGAAATGCTACTAGAAACTGCTGATTCAGATGATTGGAAAACATTAGGAGCAGATACATTTACAACAAATAATATGAGTGAACTATTATCAAAAGAATATGGAAATACATCGAAACAATCTATTGAGAATATACCTGATGCAATGGGAATTGATAGCTCTAACGTTCCTGAACATATCAATGACGCGCTAACTAAAGATTACAGCAAATTAATGAAAGCAATAGATAAAAAGAAAAATGGACAAATAGCATGAGTTTAGCTACAGATATGGATCGCGTTTATGAAAAACATACTGGAGCAAAGCCTAAAAGAGGCTTCTCTGTAGATATGGCTTTAGCGTTTACTGAGTGGATAAAGAGACAAAAATTCAGAATAAATGATTTTACTGCTTTTGTAGAGATTGATAAAATTAAAACAACAGGAGATATACAGGCAGATGTAAAAGAGACTACGATATTAGGTCAATATGCGCCAATAATTGATGTTTTAGAGACGCTAGGAAAAGGTCTTAAAAACATGGCAGAATTAGTAGCGCCTGCAGGGCCACTAGGCGATGCAGTATTAAAGCCAATAAAACAAATGAAGCAAGTTGCAAAAGTAATTAGCAAAGACGGCGCAACATTGCCTGCATTAGACATGAAAAAAGAAGGCGGCCAAGGCGGCACATTAATAGCAACGGGTCATGCATACATTGGTGAACCTGCTGAAGGTAAGCCAGACGCAACAACAACTGATATTGAAAATGATTATGCTACTATAACACTTTTAGAAGGAGAAGAGGTAGACTAATATGGCAATTCTAGACAAAACAATCAAACCTTTCATACAAGATAGAGATAGTAATGTTTTTATTGGAATAGATTATCCGTATCATAAGTCTAGCGGCGTAGAAGGCTGGTTCGCTTCAACTGCTACAACAATAGAATCTGTAAAAAATAATATAAAAATGTTGCTCAATACAGAAAGAGGCGAAAGACTTATGCAACCAGCGTTAGGAATGTCATTAAGAAGATTTTTATTTGAGCAAATAACTGAAGAAACTATAGAAAACATAAAAAATGAAATAGTAGCAACTTTATCTTTTTGGCTTCCATTTGTAGAAATACAGCAATTAGAAGTCTCTAATAGAAATAGTGATCAAGCAGAAGGCAACAAATTAGCAATAAAAATATTATTTAATATAACAAGAGCACCTAATTCTCTAGAGAGTGTTCAAGTAGTAATTACAGGAGAATAAAATTGTCGTATTCATATAACGAATTCAAAGATTCAAATATAAATTATCTAAATAAGGATTTTTCAAGCTTAAAATCTACATTAATGGAATATGCTAAAACATATTTTCCAAATTCTTATAGAGATTTTAATGAAACATCTCCAGGAATGATGCTTATTGAAATGTCTGCGTATGTGGGTGATGTTTTATCTTTTTATATAGATCAGCAATACAAAGAAATGATGCTTCCACTTGCAGAAGAAAGACGAAACGTCGTCAATATAGCGAAAATGTTGGGATACAGAACAAAACCAATATTGCCTGCTTATGTGACGCTGACAGTTAAACAGACTGTATCTTCAACAGGAACAAGCCCTGCAGAACCAAGTTTTTCAGAAAGAGTAACAATAGACAAAGGCTGGAAAATAAAATCTTCTACAAATTCTGATATAATTTTTGAAACAATAGATGAAATAGATTTTAGAGTAACAGGTTCAGTAGATCCCGTTCAATCTTCGTTTGATTCAACTTCTCATCTAGTTACACAATGGGAATTAGAAAGAAGTGTTAATGCAATTTCTGGAGAAACAAAAACAAAAAGAGTTCTAATTGGTGCTCCACAAAAGTTTTTAGAAGTCAAATTGTCAGAAACAAATATAATAGAAGTTTTAAGCGTTTCAGACTCAAACGGAAACAAGTGGTATGAAGTAGATTATTTGGCACAAGACAAAGTTCCTATATCAAGATTTTATGCTAGTGACGCACAAAGAAATGATATAGACGGAACACCAACTGCGTATACTAATTTGTCAGGAGACGCGCTTGCTCCAATTGATGTTGCTGTTCCTTATTCTTTGAGATATATACGAACAGATAAAAAATATATTATTGAAACAAATGATGACGATACAACATCTCTTATTTTTGGAAATGGTTTACTTAGAAATGGACAAACAATGGGATCAGACTTTTTTGACAGCGAACAAGTCGGCATTACAATACCGGGTACATCGGATAATTTAACCGATTTTATTGATCCATCTGCAGGAGATAAATTTTCAACGCTTGGTGAGACGCCCGCGCACGTCACGCTAACAATAAAATACAGAGTAGGCGGAGGATTATCTTCAAATGTCAATGAAAGCGATTTGACTTCATTTGATACAGCAGGAATTCCTTATGCATATGGTACAGGCGCAACATTATCTGTTACAAATAATGGGCCAGCAAGAGGTGGCTCTGAACAAGAATCAATTGAAGAAATAAGAAATAGAGCAAAAGCATTTTTTGCAACTCAAAATAGATGCGTCACAAAAGAAGATTACGAGGCAAGAGTCTTAAACATGCCAGCAAGATTTGGAAAAATAGCAAAAGTATATGTTGATAGATCTTCTCCTGCTGTTACATTTGGCGCGATAGAAGAACAATTTAATATAATTGCCGGTGACGACGCGCTTATATCGATAGACGAGCTTCAAGGATTTCTTTCTTTACAAGACGTTTCTGAAAACCTCGCGACTATATCAATATATACACTTTGCTACAATATGAATAAAGAATTAGTCAGATTATCTAACTCAGACGCTACTCCGCCTGTTCCTCATTTATTACATTCTAATTTAAAAAATTATTTAAGTAATTATAGAATTTTAACAGATGAAATACAATTATTTCCGGGATACATAATTAATTTTGGAGTTGTTTTCAGTGTCGTCGCACACAGGCATGCGAATAAACAAGAAGTAAAGTATAGATGCATTCAAAAAGTTATTGATTTCTTTAACATAGATAGAGCTCAATTTAAGCAGGCAATTTATGTTAGTGAACTAGAGTATGAATTAATGGGGCTAGAAGGAGTTAGAGCAGTAAATTATGTTACATTAACACAGCAAAAAGATTATAATAATACTGATACAATTATATTTGATAAGCCATTATATCTTCATTCATATGATATTGACAACAGTGCGTGGATGATAACAGGCGGAACAGCAGGATATGGATGGAAATATGATTTTGAAGATGCATTTGAACAAGGAACAATAAGAGCGGCGATTAATCCTTCTGTATTTGAATTAAAGAATCCACAAAGAAATGTGAAAGGAATAGTATACTAATGCATCATTTTATATTCGCAACAAAAGATTCTTGGATAAATAGCGGATCAAATCATGATACTGGAGTATCATTTAAAGATCAAAACTACGGAAAAGACGAGATATTAGAAATAAAGAAAGAATTTTTTAATGATTCATTTGACTATCCAACAAGAGCATTGATTTATTTTGATTTGACTGATTTAAGCTCATCATTAGTATCTGGAAAAATGCAAGGTGATGTAAGATACTATTTAAGACTTTATGAAGCAGAAGGAAATAAAGAATTATCTGAAAATTATATAATTGCTGCGCATCCTTTATCGCAAAGCTGGCATGAAGGCGTGGGAAGTTTCGCCGATGATCCAAAAACAACAACAGGCGTAAGTTGGACGAATAGACAAAATAAGCCTGGGATGACTGCAGTTACTTGGAGTGTTCAAGAAGGCGCCGGGTATGGCACTTCGAGGCACGGAGGACATTTTTTAACAGGAAGTGGAATTGCATCACAATCTTTTGACAACTCTTCTCCTGACATAGAAATGGATATCACGACAATAACAAGAAATTGGCTAAATAAGACAAATCAAAATCATGGATTAATATTAAAATTTAGCGGAAGTCACGAAGACTCGTCTAACGCCGATGGTTCAATAACATTCGGGCAATTAAAATTCTTTTCATCAAATACAAATACAATATACGCGCCAAGATTAGAGGTTAGATGGGACGATCATGTCGCATGCTCTGGCTCTAACACTGGCAGTTTAAATGCTTTGACAATGAGTGGAAAAGTAGATAACTTTTTATATATGAAAGGATTGAGAGAAAGATATAGAGAAAGCGAAAAAGTAAAATTTAGAATAGGCGCTAGAAAAAGAATAATTCAAAAAACTTTTTCAACTTCATATCAAGAAGTAACAGGGTCGTATATAGCAGAAGGAAGTGGAAGTTATTCAATATTAGATGTCGCAACTGGTGAAACAATCGTCCCATTCAGCGCGTATACATCAATGAGTTGTGATACAGAAAGTAGCTATTTCACGCAATGGTTGAATGGATTTTATCCAAATAGAGTTTATAGAATTATCTACAAATTAAAATATGACGATGGACAAGAAATTATTTATGATGATAATTTTGACTTTAAAGTAAAATAAATGGTAGGAGAATTAATTGCCTAACTTAACAAAAGAACAAGTGGCTGATAAAATATCAGATGCATTAATACAGAATTTTGCCTTATTAACAGAGCATACAAGTTTCGATTATATACTTGAAACGCAACAGACTGTAGCAACATCTGGAACTAGTGAAGGGCAATATGTTGTTGGAAGAACGGCAGATCAGAGAATGGCAGTATTTCAATATGATGAAGAAGCACACAGTTCAGACATGATAGCTCGTTTGCCCGAGAATACACATCCTATATATGGCGCAAATCCTGATGTTCCTTTTACAGTTGAATGGAGTCAATTTGAAAATGTATTATGGCTGAAATATTATTCAACAATAGAATCAACATTAGGCAAGCTTAATCTTACTAGTGAATATTCTGAAATAGCAAATAATATCAGTCAATTTATTTCTGTTGATGAAACAAGAACAGATATTGATCCTGAGAAAGCAATAGACATTTTAACAGATAGAACAATTTATGAACTTCTTCCTGAAGCGGAAACAAGAATGGAAAGAATAGATAAATTTTTTAGTGAATTTGTTGAATTGAGAGGCGACATTCCAAATTTTACTGAAGACACAAACAATGATGGAATTGCTGATGATTTTGTTGATGAAGACGCAGAAGAAGCTTATGAGGCAGAGCATGATATAGATGCGCAAGAATTTCCAGACGCAGTAGAATATGATGAACCTTTTTATATTACTAGATTAAGCGAAGACCTCGACGTCTCTGAAGACGGGCAATCTTTGCAACAAATGAGAGATGCTCTAAACTTTTATTTATTAGACGTAGATCCAATGTCAGCAGAAGGGATTATAGACACGAGACCAGAATATATCAATGTCTCAGACGGCTATTTAAAAATTAGGAACTTAAATCAATCAATAGTAATAAGAAATTTAGAATCTGACGATGTAGGTTTAGGGATACGTGATGAAGATGGAAACGCAGCATGGCAAACAACAGGATTTACAATAACAAAATGGGTAAAATTTTTAGATAAAGTCAACAAGGGCACTTTATTCAATTTTGGAAACCCTTTGAGAACAGATAATGCTTATGGATTTATGCTAGAAACATTTATTGCAAAAAACGATGGAACAGTTCCTGAATATCACACTGATGAGGGCACTTATGATGATGCGCCTACTTGGGCATTTTTTAATTCAGATACTGAGCGTTTTTTGCGACTGGTTGTAAGAGACTCTGATGACAATTTAAGAGATTCTCATACAGGGCTTCCTAATATTCCAAGATACGATACAGCAACAAATGGCATAACAGCTTTAGATACAGATAGAAAATATGCGATGACATATACTCGTGTGCCTGTTGATCTACAAGAATGGTATTTTATTGTAGCAACATATAGCCCATGGGATGGATCTATCGGAATTGATGAAGATAATTCATTGTCGACATATGATGATTATTATGATGCAGGAGGACCCGACAGTGGTGACTTATTGTCATACAGTCCTGAATTCTGGAGATGGAATATTAATCCAGGAGCAACTTCTGGTGACGCTGGAACTTATACATCAAATTCAGGATACGGCGCACAATGTAAAGTAGAAATAATTTCTAGAACAGACCTCTTAAGAGCTCGAGGATACAAAACATGAAAAATAAAATGAGAAAAATTTATAACGAAATAACATTAGCTTGGAACGAGGCTACTCAACGATACGATAAAGTACTACATGAAGATTCGTTTATGTATGATGGAGAGATTGCAGAGGCTGCAGCTCCACCTCCAGGGATTTACATGGTTTTTTATGATGCAGGGTGCACAGAATGTGACAACGCGATGCAACCTAATAATTGTCTACAAACGGGAGAATGGGTTTTGGGCAATGGTGATATCATTGAAATTCATGATAATGGCTCAGTCGAGGGTCCTGGTGCATGGGGATCGGGAGCAGGCTACACATGGGAAGTCAACGGATCAGTCGAAATTGATATAGCCGGATATAGTTCTTGCAATTTAGCGAGTCAAGACACAGGCACTTTATGGGACGCTCTATACAGCGATAGCGTTCCATACACAATTAATTACGATATGATGATGACTGGCACTTACAGCACATTCAACTCACACATTTTCTGGATTCAAAACGACAGTTTGCCTGAATGGATTGGAATGCTGGATGCGCATATCCCAGATCCTTCCAACGGGCATATGGCTCTAGTCAATATGTGGATGTACCCAGCAGATATAACTCCAGATGATCAGAATTTATGGGGACAAACGTGGTCAATGGAAACAGAACCTATATGGTATCAAACGCAAGTGCCGGCACAAAATCTTGTAACGTCTGGGTACGCTGCAGGCTGGATTGCTCCAGAAGCTAGAGATGACGGAATTAGTGACTCCAATTTTGTATTTGGATCTCCACCTGGAGCAATGACGCCTATCGCTGGAGGCGGCGGAATTTGGGATGATGTATTAGCGACTGCATACAATACAGCGCCCTATAGTTTCGCTGCGTATATCGGATGGGGAACCGCCGATTATTCGCCTGACCCAACAGGAAATCTCTGGCCAATACCGCCAGATATGTCAATAGGCGGCACTAATAACGACAAAGTATTAAGAATGATAATGAGGCCCTCTCAAGGGTCTAATACATACGGCGATCTGGATCTTCAAGGCAGTGGAGAGGCAACAACGATTGGTCAATTGTCGCGAACCGTGGGTGGCTATTACGAGAATTATAATCTAGATGATAGCTACGATGATGACAGCGGAAATCCAATAGTTGTTCATCAAGGATACGTTGCATACAATAAAACAGAAGAAGAGGCAACTCTTTTGGGACAAACTTTTTTAATGACAACAAGATGCATGTCGCCAATGTTTACTCAAATAATGGATTACCGAGCATACGCCATTGAATCTGTCACATATTTAACTATTCCAGAAATAGACATGATAATTTTAGGTCTAGACGATGCTAACGAAATAAAAGAGCACATATACGCTACAAGAGAATGCGGAGCTATCGATGTAGATGAATACGAGATATTGAAATACCCTGCTTCTCGATGGAGTAATCATTTATCAACAACAATGACAGTAGCAAACCCTTCCACTACAAAAATCGCGATAGGTTTTAATTTATACAGTGGTCCATCAAATCACGGTGGGGGTGCGATGGAAGATCCTGGCTTGCGTAACTTTTTCTTTGATTTCGTTACTTTACAAAAAACAATTATGAATACATGGCCGCAACCTGAAGAATTAGGAGGATCTTCTGAAACTGCTTTGACTAGTGGGACTGAAATAAATTTGCAAGCTGGCAGTTCATTTGATGTTGATGACCCAGGAGGAATTGATTATTGCGCGTATAACGACACAACAGGAATTTGGACAGAAACAGGAGCATGTCATAAAATGACGTGGTTTTTTACAGATTGCATAGCGCCAGACGTTCTCTGGCCAACTGGAACAGTAACTGATATTGTAGCAAATGATACAGTAGCTGATTCTTGTGCAGAGTTATTAGCAAATTGGGGAATAACGCATGCGGGCCAAGAGGTTGATTGGGATCCTTCGTTTGGATATATTGCAGCTGATTTGTTGTATAAACGTACTCCAGTTCTAAAATTTGGTGTTAGACTAGAAGATTATTCTGGATTATTTGACGAAGATGATGTTGAAATATATCATGAAGGAATAAATCACGAACCGTGGATGGCTATGATCAAATGGTACACAAACGGCTCATATATAAACGCGTTCACAACAAACTTTGGAACAGGCGAGTACATTGATGGCACAGGTGCAGGTGATGATTGCTGTGGATCTTCATCAGACGGATGTTCATGCATAGGAACTGCATATGTTGAAGAGGATGTGACTAGTATAGCGTTTGAGGCATTCATCGACGATGTTGATTTTCCTGCGTATGACAATGATCCGGACTCGGATGGATGGCTTTTTTGGGCTGGTTTTGGAGAAAATCAAACAACATTTTGGAGACTTGATAGTGATTGGGGAGATAATTCACCTGAAATGCAAGCATTAATTGGAAACACTGTTACTGTTACTACAAATAATAATAACGGAACAATAACTATAACGCCTCCTGCAAATTTGCTTGAAAATTGCTGGAATTATACGACGACTCTCGGGTTTGGCTCATGTGAATACATCTATAGAGTAATATTTGAAGCACGAGATTGGATAGTCCCCGAATCAGGTGATCCTCAGCATACGATAATGTC
>Ga0080013_1003213_pt1 | contig 17622 bp, 24 predicted proteins | sample ETNvirenome_6_85_FD_69236 | JGI IMG/M metagenome (GOLD analysis project Ga0080013, IMG submission 69236) | Marine viral communities from the Pacific Ocean - ETNP_6_85 (SPADES assembly) (version 2) | ecosystem: Environmental > Aquatic > Marine > Oceanic | place: Pacific Ocean | collected 2013-06-19 | reverse complement strand
CGATCAAATTGCAAAGGCGCTTGAACAGGTTGCAAGGGACATAAGAGATAATGCAAGAACGAGATCATGAAACTCACCAAGTCCCAACTTAAGCAGATCATCAAAGAAGAGCTTGAAGAAGCGATTGAGATCGGGGGAGAGACGCTCTCATTCTCTCGCCCCCCCGAACCAGCAAAAGAAATCCTCAAGCAAGTAGCGCAGAGATTATCAGAGATACAAGATATCGATGCCATTACCGAAGATCAAGCTATGGATGTTCTTGACGTCGTAATTGACAGTATGCAAGAGATTTTTCATCTTGGTGGCTTTGGCACCGAAAGCCCGGTCGAAGAAAAGAAGAAGTACAAGAAATCATTCTACAAGGCAAAGGACGATCGTGCCGATCTTTTAAAATCGAAAGGCGTAGATCCGGATATTGCCTACGGCATAGCCGACAAGCAAATGGCCAAAGCCGGCAAAAAGAAAAAAAAGAGAGGTAAAAAATAATGGAACAAACAAAAGCATTCGTAGACACATGGCTATCAAAGCTAACATCGCGCAAACTAATGGTATGGGCAACAGCGACAGGGCTCACGTTTACAGGGCATGTCACCAGCGAAGACTGGGTAATTATTTCAGCAATCTATATTGGAGGCCAGACGATTATTGATGGTATCGCTAGATTGCGGGGGCATAATGCTTAAGAAGAAAATATTAGAGTTTGCATTGAAAAACTGGAAAGCAATACTGATTGTATTGCTTCTTCTGGTTGTGGTATTAAAGACTCGTTATGATTATCACCTGATGGAGAGTGCATACCAAACAAGGATAGAATCCACAGAAGCCCAAATCGAAGGGTTAATAGGTATTCACGAACAAGAGATGCACGAAAAACAATTGCTTATGGAGAGTTATCTTGAAGAGTTGGCCTCGCTAGAAAAAGAATATGAAGTCACCCTTCAAGAATTAGATGAAGAGCGAGAAAGAAAGACACGAGAATATGTAAGAAAGTTCAGCGAAGACAAAGAAGGACTAATTAAAGATATAGAGACCACGCTTGGATTGGAATATGTTTCTCCTTAATTTGTTATTTGCGCTCACACTCACGGCAAATGCCGAGCCGCCCCAGTTTACTATTCTAGGGTATAAACAGTGCGCACCATTCGAAGGCGTCCTGTTTAGCAAACAGGCCATGGCCAAAGTACTATCAGGGTATGACCGCTTTCTCCCAGCATGCGACAATCGAGTTCGATACGAATTAGATAAACAGAAAGAGAAACATCGTTTAGAATTAGAAACTCTAAATATAGAACACAACGCACGCACGAAAGAATACGACTTATTTATCAAACACAAAGATAGAGAGATTGAAGCGCTTGTTAAGTCGCTAAAAAAGACATCTCCGCGCAACAAGGCGTGGTGGCTTATCGGCGGGGTAGTAATCGGCTCCGTAGCCACCTATGGAGCATATAAGGCGTTCGATGAAAGATAAAGATTTAAATCACATTGCCGCCGTTGAAAAAGCCATCGCAGAAAAGTATGGTGCCGAAGCAATTGCTAATCCAAAAGCAAATTGGAACGAGGATAAAGAGAAAGAATACCTTGAGCAGATGCAGGCGCTTTATCAAAAAATAAAGAAAAACGAAGAGTATGAAGAGAAAATCGACATTAAGGGTATAAAGGTAACAAAAAAACTACTTAATAGAGAATCTCTAAAATGTTGTCCAATCTGTGGATCTTTTCCAAGGAAATCATTGGATGATGTATGTCTTGTCAAATTTGATTGTTGCAATAAATGTTATATTGAATATGTCGAGGATAGAGAAGAAAGATGGCTAAAAGGATGGAGACCAAAAAATGAAACTAAATAAAACTAAATTAAAAGAAATAATTCAAGAAGTTCTTGAAGAGGCGCTCAATGAGGAAGGTGCTCTCGATGAGATCGGCTCAATGGGCACCGGACAGCAAACGGCTAGCCCCAAGAGCGCTCGCCCCACGCGCACGGCGAACCAGGCGGACAAGGAAATCTATCAGGGAATGGCCGGCGGAGCAGCAGTCGCGACCGCCGCGTCGATGCCAGCAGCCGGCACCTTCATTGAGAAGTTCCACCAGAAGCTAGGAAAAGTCTCTCCGCCAGTGAGAGCGAAAGTTCTCGCTGATTGGCTAGTTAGTAAATTAGGTATTAGGGGCCAAGATCTGAACTACCTGAAATCAGCGCTAGCAGCCGAAACCAAGGAAGTAGAAGCTTCCGCCGGCCTAGGCGAAAACAAACGACGTAAAGTCAAAGTCAAGAGGAAATAACACATGGCAACCGTTTATGAAATCGTACAGGGTTTATCGCAAGCCGCTGCAAATGCATATGATGGTGCCCTTGACGACAATGGCGAGCCTCTGAATGCAGGTCTCCAGCGAGAAGAGGGTGATCCAATTTTGGATAAGCGTATTATTGACGGATTTAATGTCAAGTTTTATGGCAATATGATGTGCATCGGTTACCAGTCCGAAGTACAACTTAAAGAAGTATATGCAAATGGATTTGAAGGAGAAGTTGAGCAGCGTGTCGCCGACATTGCCTCATTCCTAAAGAAAGAATACAAAAAGATTACTGGAAGTTCTGTAAGCCTCACCGAGGAAGGCGAAATTGATGTTCGAGTTGAGACATCTTCTCGCGTACGCTCTTGGGTTACTGCCAAGATGCATTACAAAGTTGGCGGCTTAGACGAAGCCATGAAGAATGATGCAGAATCAAAAGATAATGTGGAGAGTGGCTGGAAGTCTTTTCTCGACCTAGGAGGCTGGAAGGGCGCCCGTCCGCAAAACGACACTCGCCCAAAGAATGGCGGAGACTAAAATCAAATGAACATCACGCGCCACGATCTCTATCGTATTGTTTTAGAAGAGTATCTTAAAGAAGAAGGTATCACAGAGGCCAGCAGGGCCCTGGACCTATTGCGGAAGATGAAAGGGGATCCGGACTATGATCCTCGCAAAGACCCGGGCGCACATTCATATGATCCCGCCTTTAAAGGAGATGATGAAACTGTTGCCGATGAGCCTCCGCCGGCTGATGAAACTTACCCCATGGAGAAACCCCTCCGCGGCAAAATGAGCCAAGATGAGCTTGTTCTCACAATTGGGGAACTGGTGCACGGCAAAGATCCAGAAGAAGTCTCAGAGATATTTGAATTGGTTTTTGAAAAGCTTCCCGGCGTCGAGATAGGCGGACCAGAAGAAGAAGAGCCGCCTCCCACAGTAAAGGGATTTTTCCCAGAGTTTAAATTGAATAACTTGCAGGATCTTATACGCGAAGTGCTTGGAGAAGGACACTATCATGATATGGGTGATGAAGACGAAATGTATAATGTGGTAGATAGTGACCCCTTCGCAGTGGCGGACTTTGTGGATCTTGATCATGAAAAGTTCGAACAGGCATGGGCTGACGATCCATCTCGGCTTTCTGATGTTGCGTTAGTTAATTATGCAAAGAAATTTGATCTTGATAAAATAATCGTGTATGATGGTGACGGAGATCTAGCAAACAGAGAAGAACTCGAAGACGTCATCGCCATCGAGATACCCAAATTACAGGCATCAGATCGATATTAAAAATGTATGAGCTTTCAACTAGACAAAAAGCAAAGAGTTAAAGAAATATTAAAGTGCGGTAAAGATCCGTCTTATTTTCTCAACACATACGCCCGTATATCCCACCCGATGCACGGGTTGATTCTTTTTGACACATACGATTTCCAAGATGAACTTCTCAAAGAGTTTAACGACTACCGATTCAATGTCATTCTTAAGGCGAGACAGCTAGGAATCTCAACGATTACAGCAGGTTATATTGTGTGGATGATGCTTTTTCACCGCGACAAGGCAATTCTGGTTATGGCAACCAAGTTCGCCACCGCTGGAAACCTTGTGAAGAAGGTTAAGAACATCATGCGCAACCTTCCCGACTGGTTAAAGATTGCTACTATTTCGGTCGACAACCGCACTTCCTTTGAATTGTCCAACGGATCATCAATTAAAGCTACTTCTACCTCGGGCGACGCCGGCCGTTCAGAAGCTCTATCCTTGTTGGTGCTAGATGAGGCCGCGCACATTGAGGGGTTGGATGAGTTGTGGACTGGTCTGTATCCCACTCTTTCAACCGGTGGGCGCTGTATTGCATTGTCCACCCCCAACGGTGTCGGAAATTGGTTTCATAAAACTTGTGTGGATGCCGAAGCAGCCGCCAACAACTTTCACCTAACTACACTACCGTGGGACGTACACCCCGACAGAGACGAAGAGTGGTATAGAAAGGAAACGCGCAACATGTCCAAGAGACAAATTGCGCAAGAGTTAGCATGCAATTTCAATACTTCGGGAGAAACAGTTATTGATCCGGAGTGCATGGAATGGCTACTTGCAGAAGTTAAAGAGCCAAAGTACCGAACAGGTTTTGATCGCAATTTTTGGATTTGGGAAGAGTTTGATCCTACCTGCAATTATCTGCTGGTAGCTGATGTTTCTCGCGGCGATGGTGCCGATTATTCAACCTTTCAGTTGATTAAACTTGAAACACTCGAATGCCTCGGAGAATACCAAGGCAAGCCAACAATTGATATGTATGCAAATATGCTCAACAGCATCGGCCGAGAGTTTGGAACATGCATGATTGTGGTCGAGAATAACAATATCGGATTTTCGGTTTTAGAGAAACTAATAAACGAACACCAATATCCTAATGTATACCACTCAGTCAAATCAACACACGAATATGTCGAACAATACCAAGCAGAATATATGAACAGTGCGGTGCCCGGCTTTACCACTTCTATGAAGACGCGCCCACTCATCATTGCAAAACTGGAAGAATTCATCAGAAACAAACTAATTAAGGTATATTCATCTCGCACAGTTAACGAAATGAAGACCTTTATATGGAGGAACGGTAAGCCACAGGCCATGAAAGGCTACAATGATGATTTAATTATGGCACTAGCCATCGCATGTTGGGTGAGAGATACGGCATTACAAGCCAACAGTCGCGACCTAAATTATCAAAAAGCTTTCGTAAATGCCATCTATACTACCAAAAAAACTATGAATACACAAATTAAAGGTCAAGAAGGCTATAAAAAAGATAACGTTTTTGATAAAATGAACGAAGCGAAAGATTTATATAGTCAATATAAATGGATTATAAAGTGAGAACATAAATGCCCCCTAACGACAGAAACCCCCGCAATAGCGAAAACAGCTTATTCAAAGCTTTAACTCGTCTTTTCTCTGGCCCGATTATTAATTACCGGTCCCAATCAGGCCGACGCATCCGGCGCCAACACTTGGACAAGTTTTCGTCTAGGTTCCAGACAGCTTCCGGACAACAGTTTAAGAAGACTCTATATAATCCTCTTGACACGATTGCCACCAACGCAATCCAAAACCAGCGCCGTTCCGAGCGATATATCGATTTTGATCAAATGGAGTACATGCCGGAGATTGCTTCCACCATGGACATCTATGCAGATGAAATGACGACCTATTCTGAGTTGCGACCCATGCTTAACATCAAGTGCCCCAACGAAGAGATTAAAGCCGTGCTGGCTATCCTCTTCGATAGCATTTTGAATCTCAAGTATAACTTGTTTGGCTGGGCCCGAACCATGTGCAAGTACGGAGACTTTTTCCTGTACTTGGAAGTGGATGAGAAATACGGAGTCCAAACGGTAATCGCTCTGCCTCCCCAAGAGGTTGAACGAATGGAGGGACTAGACTCCACCAACCCTAACTACGTGCAGTACCAGTGGAACTCAGCAGGAATGACATTTGAGAACTGGCAAATTGCTCACTTCCGCATTCTCGGTAACGACAAATATGCACCTTATGGTACATCCATCCTAGAGCCTGCACGCCGAATCTGGCGCCAACTGGTTCTGATGGAAGACGCCATGATGGCTTACCGAGTCGTGAGATCATCAGAACGTCGAGTATTCAAGATCGACGTCGGTTCCATTCCCCCACAAGATGTGGAGCAATACATGCAGAAGATTGTCACTAATCTTAAGCGTCACTCCGTTATCGACAAGAACACTGGCCGCGTTGACTTACGTTATAACCCCATGAGCATTGAAGAGGACTATTTCCTTCCAGTGCGCCCCGGCTCTGCCACAGCAATCGAAAGCCTCGCAGGCGCCCAGAACATCACTCAGATTGATGACATTAAGTACCTGCGCGACAAGCTCTTTTCTGCGCTAAAAATTCCCCAGGCATATCTTGCCATGGGCGAAGGCGCGGCAGAAGACAAGACCACACTGGCACAGAAGGACATTCGCTTCTCCAGAACAATTCAAAGATTGCAGCGCGTCATTATTGCTGAGCTAACGAAGATCGGCATTATCCATCTTTATACTCTTGGTTTTAGGGGAGACGACCTGCTCGGCTTTGAACTTACCCTCAACAATCCCTCGAAGATTGCAGAACTTCAAGAGCTTGAACATTGGAAGCAAAAGTTTGACATCGCAGGGTCTGCCACCGAGGGTTACTTCTCGCGACGTTGGGTATCCGAACATGTGTTCGGCATGTCTAGCGAGGAATTCATGCGTAATCAGCGCGAGATGTACTATGACCGATCCCACGACGCTGCCCTACAAGCAGTTGCCGAAGCCGCGGCAGCCGGAGAAACTGGTGGTGGCTTAGGTGGCGATCTTGGTGGTGACCTCGGCGGTGACCTCGGAGGAGATCTCGGAGGAGACCTTGGAGGACCCGAAGAGATGCCTGCCGGTGAGGCTGGCGGAGAAGAGGGGGGCGAAGAGTCATCACTTTTGGCAGTACCGCCCGGATCTCGCAACGCCCCGCGTCTTACGCCGGGTTCCAAGGGGAAGGTGTATAAGTCACGAAGAGTGGATCGGCGAGACGCAGGAGCACGCAAACGTTCGAATGCTGCTAAATATGCGAAAGAGAAAAGCAGCGCTACTTTGCGTAATATAGTCCCAGGACTCACCGATATCAGCACCTTAAAAAATGGTTCTGGTCTAGGGATAGGTATTTATGAAGATGACCAATCTATTTATAGCGTACACGAATTGGCAGAGGAGGACAAGGTTTTTCAAATTAATGAATCGGTTCGAACTCTACTTAGAGATTTAGATTCTAGTAAGAAAACTTTAACGGAGCAAAAGAATGAAGATAAGACACAATAAGAAGCGTAACACAGCCTTTATATATGAGGCTCTTGTTCGTGAAAACACAGTAGCACTTCTAAAGGGAGACACCGAACGACAACAAGCAGCAATGAATGTGATTAAGAAGCACTTCAGTGGAGACTCAATTCTCAAAAAAGATTTAGACTGCTATCGTTCGTTATATGAAAACCAAAGCTTTGATTTGATTACCTCCGAAAAAGTACTTAAAGAATCCAAGCTCCAACGGCGCCTCCTGTCTCCAGATATACTATTTGATCAGCAAAGCGATTTGATTCACGACGTTAATAAAACGCTTTCTCCTTCGGTGTTTAACAACTTTGTTCCGAACTATAAGACGATTGCCACCATCGCCCAGATTTTTGGAGACAACACCTCTCCCAAAAACCGCGTCATTCTGGAGACTCAAATTTTAACAGGAATGCGATCTTCACCGGAAGAGGTCAAGTTTGAAGAAAAGATAGATGATGTGGTTTATAGGTCTTTCGTCAAGAAGTTTAATGAGAAGTATGACGGAGAATTGCTGGAAGAACAAAAGCAACTCTTAAGCCATTATATCTCTTCTTTCGCGGACAACGCGTTGGAACTGAAGGTCTTCTTAAATGAAGAAATCGGGCGCCTGAAGGAAGTAATCCAAGAAGCCCAAAACAATGAACATATTAGTGCCGACGACGACATGTCCACCAAGGCACAACAGATAGTAACCAAGCTTGAGTCATATGCGACTCAAGGCGTTAATGAAAACGTCCTCACGACAATTCTCAAAACACAAAAACTAGCAAAGGAACTTACTACAGATGGCGGTGATAATTAAGATTGGCCCTAAAGCCAATGAAAAAAAGGTGAGACTTGAAATTGATGCCCGCAAAAGTTTAAGCGGGGACGTCATGGTGTTTGATCATGGTGACATCGATATCGTGCTCTCTCCCGAACAAAACAAAGTTATTGCCTTTCCCAAGGATGTACCCAGTGATATGGTCTATGGCGCACAAAACCGTCTCTTTGCTCACCTCAAGAAGCGCGGAGTCGTTATTCCAGAATCCATTAAGGCTGGATCCTTTTTCGGCTCCTTCGAAGCTACAATGCAAAAGCCCACTAGTGAAGAAATTAACGCCCCTAAGCTAGCTTTAATTAATATCTCAAACTTTATTGATGAAGAGCGTCCTTACTTCGAAAGCACCGATGCTATCATCTCGATGACGGACGATGAGCTTCTGCATCCCGACAAGACCGACTCCACCGAACTTGGCGAAGTGCCCCAAGCTGTTGAAAAGGGCTCCATCCGTCCCGGATATATTAGAGATCCCTATTCACTTAACTATCTCTATACAATCTAGGAGTTTTTGATGTCCGACATGCATTTAATAATGAATGGCTGGAGAGGGTATCTCCTACAAGAACAGAAGAATCAACTTCTCTTCGAGGACTGTTCATACATTACAAAGGTTTTGGGAATTTCTCTTCCCCTCACGGAATCTGGAGATGTCGCCCCACTAACAGAACATCTTAAACAGGAAATCTTGAGAGAACAGATGCTTCTTGAAAGTTTCTGGGATGATGCGGTCCAGACGGTCAAGACCGCCGCGGGTGCTGTTGCCGGCAAGTTTATCGATGCCGCGGCCGGAATTAAAAAGTTTGGCGAAGAAGGCTGGGCTATCATAAAACAGCTGTATCGAGTCGCAACAAATCCAGAATTAATTCCCAATTTCACGGGCGCCATATGGAAAGTGAATTTAAGACACAAGTGGCGCTACGGACTGAAGCCCATATTGGAAGCTTTAATACAAAGATTGCCGACGTGGGATATGCCCAATTTTGCTTCTATTGCGCAAAAGGCCCTAGACACTATAAATAAAGTAATCGAGTCGGTTAAATCCATGTCAGGATGGAAGAAAGCAATCGCCACAGCCGGCTTATCCATAGGGTTTACGTGGATATGGGACAAGGTAAAAGATTTTGTAGAGGATTATACGGTGCTGAACAAAAAGCTTGAATCGGACGAGAGTGAAGAAACGGCCGAACAGTTTAAGACGTGGCTTAAGAACGCGGTCAATAATGCCTTTCTCAATATCTTAAGGACTCAGTTTGCTGGAATGATAGAAAAACTTATTTCGGTATCCACGGGAGTCAAGGGGTGGTGGGATACAGCAGTCGCTGCTGTCGGAGGGGTCGAGCTGGTTATCAGCGCGCTCGGCACTTCTTTGTCGAGATTCGCCCGGCACACTGGCGGTGGAAAAAAGATAAACTTTAGTAAACTAAATGCTGCGGAAACTTAAACATTAGGAAATAAAATGGAACTACTAACATTCATACTATGCGCTTACGGCTTAACACAGATCATTGTATATGGTACACTATTCGATAGAATAAGACCCACCAAAGGAAAGATAGGAAAGCTTTTTAAATGTCCGATGTGCATGGGATTTCATGTAGGTTGGTTTTTAATGCTACTTTCTCCCTTTACGGAACTATTTAACTTTGACGTTTCCGTCTTTAACTTTTTCCTTCTCGGCTGGTTATCGTCTGGGACATCTTACGTTTTAAATATGGTCTTTGGTGATCACGGAGTTAAATATGAACACAAACATTTGGACACAGAAGTGGATGCTTCAACCAGTTCGACATTGCTGTAAGGGGTCTTAGCTGTGAAAGTTGATAAGGCTATCTTAAGAGAGATTATTCTCGAAGAGGTTGACGCATTGATAGAGTCTGGCGAACTGGACGAGGGCTATTGGGACGTCCTCAAATCTAAGGCTGCTACTACATTTTCAAAAGATGCGATGAAGAAACATGGGCAGAAAGCACTCGCTAGGGGGCTTAAAGGTGTTGGTCTTTCCAAGGCCGGCGAGGAAGCATCCCAGAAAGCTGCAACGATAAGCCGCAAACAAGGCGCCCAGCAGGAATTGGATATGATGAGGGCTGCCATGAATTCAATGAGCGCTCTTAGAAAGGATTATTTATCCAACCTACGTCAGATCAAGGCTGCCAGTCGAGAAAATGAGTTTGACAACACTGTCATATCTAAAGATGCCCAATTGGGGCCCTATATCGAAGCTTTCGCTAAGAATATTTCGAGATGGGGAGAGTGGATGGGGAAAACGATAGAACAAGCGCAGATCGCGGCCGGCCAGACTGATAAAGGGCAAGACACTTCGGGAACCGGACTTTTTAAGGACGAGGAGGCAGCGCAGGAATAAATGAGCCAAAAACTACTAAGAGAATATTACGAACTATGTGAAGGCGGAGTCTGCCAAGATCTCCTCACGGAGGATGAAAAGCGCTACGTAGCCGACGGAGGAATGATCCTCTCAGGCAAGCTACAAGAAGCTGATATCCAAAACGGAAATGGCAGAATTTATCCCCACAAAGTTTTAATGCGCGAGATGAAAAACTATGCGAAGCTCGTCAAAGAACAGCGCGCCATCGGAGAACTGGATCATCCCGACGATTCAGTTATTAACCTGAAGAATGCGTCACATCTCATCACAGAAGTTTGGTGGGACAACAAGAGCGTAATGGGAAAAGTAAAAGTATTGAATACACCTTCGGGGGGTATTCTTCGTTCTCTCGTGGAATCCGGAGTAAAGCTGGGAATCTCCTCTCGCGGCATGGGATCCGTTAGCGAGACGCAAGGCACCACCATGGTGGAAGATGATTTCCAATTAATTTGCTTTGACTTTGTATCGGAACCTTCTACCCCCAACGCATTTATGATGAGAGAGGCGAAAGATTTCCAGTTCAATGAGGTCTTAACCAAGGCAGATAAGATCAACAGATTACTAAATGAGGTGTTAGATGAAGAAGGCTGATTTAAAGCAGCTAATTAAGCCGCTAGTGAAAGAATGTATTCACGAAGTGCTATTAGAGGAAGGAATGCTTTCCAATATTGTTGCGGAGGTGGCCAAAGGAATGCAGCGCGCCCCGCTGGTGGAAGCCCAAGCGCCGACCCCAACAAAACGAGTAGCACCCGAGGATTCTCGGCGTATGAAAGAGACTCGACAAAAAATGAATGAGCGCCGACAAGGTTTAATGGATGCTATCGGTAACGATGCCTATAACGGCGTTAATTTGTTTGAAGGAACAATTCCAATGGGCCGCGAAGAAGCGGCCCCCGCTGCAGGCTCGGTAGACTTAGGAAATGCACGTGATCAGGGTGTCGATATTAGTTCACTTGTGGGAGGAGCCTCTCGCATGTGGAATGCAATGAAGTAGGTATTTAATGAAGAGCAGAAAAGGGGCAAATGTTGTTGTAACATCTCGCGAGTGTCGTGGAAATCATGAGAGAATGATCCGGCGATTTATCAAAAAAACAAAAAAACAAAGAATTGTGGAGCAAGCCAAGGAACGTCGGCGTTATAAAAAGCCCTCCGAGGCAAAACGAGACAAACGCAGAAAGGCTGAGAGGGTGCGCATCCGCAATGAACAAAAGCGCTTAAGAATGCAAGAAAGGCGCAATAGAAAAAAATAGAGACTATTTACAATGAAGTCAACAAATTTAGGAGTTTTCAGATATGGCTAATCAAAGTCCCACAATAGGATGGCAACGAGAAGTTGGCATCAATATGGTCGGTGCCTACCAAGTTAGTGGGCGCCCCTTTGCCAGCGGCTCAATCAACGCATCCACTGCGCAGAAGGTACAGTTTCCATATGTAACGCGATGGGTTACCGTTATCAATAGCAGCGCTCAGCCCGTTCGCGTAGGGTTCTCGCAGAATGGAGTAAGCGGAAGCCACACCGACGCAACCTACTACTTCGTAGTCCCCAAAGCAGACACCAGTAACGGAGGCCAGACCTCTAGCGGGCGCCTTGAACTTAAGGTTTCAGAATTGTGGTTGTATTCACCCGGCGTGGTAAGCGACGTATCTGTAATTGCCGGTCTGACAACCATTAATCATAACAAAACAAGCGGTTCTGCCGGGCCGAGTTGGTCAGGGTCCGTAGGAGTTGGCTAAGCGTGGCAAGATTTCGTTGGGCATATGTAGACTGCACTGATCAAGTAACACATGCTGGACCAACAGGTTCAGTACAGTTTTTGACAGGAAGTAACGCAACGAGCGGTTCTGCTCGTTTCCTGTTTATGACGGCGTCCAACACTCTACACCTAACAGGCACCCTGAATGTGTCAGGCACAATCAGCGCCAGTCATTATCATATCAAGAATGTGACCGAGATTGATGCTAGTGGATCCACATTCTTTGGCGATAGCAACGACGACCTTCATATTAGAACTGGAAGCATGTCCGTCGGAACAAGCGGCAACACCATTATCTTGCGCGTAGACAACACCACCGAAGCTGTGACAGTCAGGGGCTTTGGCGGTCTGTATGAGCCGGTTACGGTCACAAGTTATACCGCTAGCGCCCCAAGTTATATTATGGGGGTGCAGAATTCAGCTAATGTGCGCATTGAAATCCCTAGCGCGTCTACCTATGGGTCAGGCGCTCTTCTTATTGTTAAAGATGAAGCCTCCTCCCGCGCCGGCACAGACATTGTGTTGTCAGCCGCGTATGGAACGGCAATTGATGGCGGCAATTCATATACTTTAACTGGTTCTAATCCAGCAATTAGTTTATATTCTAACGGCGCCAATTGGTTTGTCTTCTAATTAGTTTAGGAGGCGCCTCAGATGGCATATAATGCAGTATCTGGTACTTTAATTGCGGCCCAGAATTATATTCCTAGCGATTTGATCGTTGGAAACGTGGTTTCTGGTAACTTAAGCACGTCCGACGCAGCTAGCGTCATTAACGTTCCGCGTGTGTCCAATGCGACGAACAACGCTATTCTAACGAATGTGGGCGGCGACGCCAACACCCTTACGTGTGAGTCGAACCTCACCTTTGACGGTAGTTCAATGGTAGTCACGGGTGATCTTACCGCTAGCGTGGCTATATCGGCATCGTTTTTTGAAGGAGATGGAAGCCGACTCACCAACCTGCCGGGCGGCGGTGGCAGTGGCGGTGGAATATTCACCACAATCAACGCCTCGCAAGCTTATAGTACGAGCAGTATTCAAATAGGCTCAAACGCCACTCCCGCGCATGTATTATCTGTGGATGGCACATCATTCTTGAGCGGCACCGTGACGGTCACAGGAAGCCTGGTGGTGTCCGGCACCATGCAACTAGAGGGGAATCTCCTTCCTTATGACGCAAACATTCGCGATTTAGGATCGGCAGCCAAGCCATGGCGCGACTTATACATTTCCGGCAGTTCTATCCATTTTGGTAGTGACGCCTTAAGCGTGGTTGATAATAATCTTAAGTTTGGTTCGGGGAGCACCACCAAGGGCTTTGATGTGGGTTTCATGAATTTCAAAAATAATGGAATTTTTATGGACCCGGGCCGCCTCTTTAAATTGAGAGCCTACCAGATTCAGATGTTTGGGGGGATCGGATATGTTCGGAAGGCCGTCGCTGATGACTATACGATACAAAATATAGACTATCTAATTGGGATTCAGTCGGATACTTTATCTAATTCTATAACTTTAACTTTGCCTGATGCAGATAGCCAACTTAATGGTCAAACATTTGTCATAAAAGACGAAGGAGGAGCCGTTAACACCTATCCGGTTACCGTTAGCTGCGCTGTAGGCGACACTATTGATGGACAAAATCAAGTTGTTTTGGAGTCACCTTATACGTCTATTTCGATTTATTGTAATGGCGCCACAAAATACTTTATTTATTGACGCAAAACAAGCTGCTGCATCCTATTTATAGGTGGATGGCGGGGCTGTTGCGCGTCCTCATTTATGGGAGCGCGTGCCTTTTTGCTATCCGCCTATTACAAAACTTATAATATGGAGGGTTTTTAAACATGGCTTATAAATTTCAATCGGAGTTAGCTATCCTTAGTGGTGCTATTTCTCCTTCAAATGACGATGTGTTCGATCTTGGTATTGCTGCAGCACAATGGAAGGATCTTTACGTTGACGGTGTCGCTTACATCGACGTCCTTGGCGCCGACGCCGATCCTACTACTGCCTACATTGGTGGTGGCGAGATCGACGCTACCGTTGTCGGTGGTGAAACACCGGCCGCTGGTTCTTTCACCGTCTTGACCTCTACTTCTACATTGGTCATGCCGGACAATACTTCCGGCAAGTTACTTGTCGCTGACGGTAGTGACTACGAAGAAGTCGCACTGTCTGGTGATGCTACGCTCGCTTCTGGCGGTGCGATCACAATCGCCAATGACGCTGTTACTCTTGCCAAGATGGCCGCCCTCGCTAGAGGTTCTATCATCATTGGTGACTCTTCCGGCGATCCTTCTGCTCTTGCAAAAGGCGCTGCTAGCACGTTCCTTCAATCTGATGGTACTGATACGGCATATGTTGCAATGAGTGGTGATGCTACTCTTTCTGCCGGCGCTATTACAATCGCCGACAACGCTGTTACTCTGGCTAAAATGGCTGGACTTACACGTGGTTCTATCATCTATGGTGATGCTTCTGGCGACCCGGCTAACCTTGCAAAAGGTGCCGCTAGCACGTTCCTTCAATCTGATGGAACTGATGTGTCGTACGTCGCAATGAGTGGTGATGCCACTTTGAGCGCTGGCGTCATCTCAATTGGTGCAACTAAAGTCACCGATGCTATGCTCAACGACGACGTTGCCACCGGCTTAGCTGGTGTCGGTCTGTCTGCTGCTTCTGGTGTCCTGGCTCTTGACCTTAACGAGTTAAGCGCAGTAGCAATTGACGTTGCGAATGACAGTCTCGGCTTTCTTGACGCAACTGATTCTAGTAGCCAGAGAAGCACCATTGCGTTGCTTGCGACTGCGATGGCTGGTGCCGGTATTACCGCTACCAACGGAGTTTTCTCTTCGGACGCTTCTCCAACTCCTACCTCACACGGCGATGCTAACGCTACCCTTGTTGAAGGTATGAACTGGAGTTCTGCTACGTTCACTGCCGATCGCACTTGGACGCTTCCAGCTTCTCCGGACTCTGGTGATGTTGTCACCGTGAAGGCGCCCACGAACGCTGAGACCTATGTACTTATTGTCTCTAAGGCTGGTTCTCAAACCATCGATGGTCAAACCACCGTGGTTCTGAACTCGCCGAATGCTGCTGTAGCGTTTACCTATGTCGGTTCCGACAAGTGGCTAATCACATAAGTCGATTATTCGTCTTTACAGGATTGTCTTTATTTACTGGATGCCCCTCTTTTGGGGGGCATCCTTTTTTTGTGACTATTTATTCTCGGAGGCGCTAATGAAAACTTTAGACCTACACGGAATGTACCACGATGCCGTTCAGCGACATGTGGAAAACTTTGTACTTTTAAACGAAAGTCCACTGAGGATCATCACGGGACATTCAGGAAAAATGAAAGATTTGGTGGCTCAGGTTTTAAACGAACATAAATTTAAATATTATCCTGAGAATTACACCAATTTTGGAAGTTTAATAGTTATAGATAAGGCGCCTAATCCAAGCTAACCACGGGGAGATAGATGACATAATGGCTTATAATGTTTTAAAGGGCATCGTAGAGGGATCGGTCGACCAATACGGCGATCAAGAGATCGAGGGAATTAAGGTATTCAAGAGCACCATCAGCGCGAGTATTTTTTACGACACAGATGCTCAAAGTCCCTGTGCCACAATGAAAGATGTGGCCATTACCAAAGTGGTCGGCGGCATGAAAAATGCAGTCCTTACATTTCAAAAGGATTCTACCCTAAAAGCTGATTATCACCTCACATTTGACGGCGAAACGCTTCAAACCAAGAATATCCATGCCCAGAACTTTGTAGGCTCTGGCGCGGGACTCACGAATGTTCCTCACAACAAGTTTACCGAACCTATTGCCGGCATCCACATCGATCATGGTCCCGGACTTCAAGATGTGCGAGGCACATTACAGCTTAAAGCGGGGCCCGGTCTGATAGCCGATGATGATGGTCTTAGTATAGGGCTCACGTCAACAAGCGGACTTACAATAAGAGGCAAAAACCTTGTCATCGACCCGACCAAAGCTAATAGCATCACGACAGCAGGACAAAACCTGAGTGATAAGGATGTTTTGCTCGTTGGAGATGTGTCGCAAGGGGGAGTTCACAAGACAACCCTCGCTAATCTTTACGACAACTACGTAAACTTGAAAATCCCGCAAGCGGCCGGAGAAATTAACGAACTTCAGCTAAAAGGGAAGGGAGGATTTGCATCCGCGCCCGAATTAACCTACGATGTTGCACAAAACACTTTAAAAGTTGAAGGAAAAATAGCTACCACCTCTCTGAATGTTGAAAGTGGGCTTACCTGCGGTGGCGCCGTCATCAGCAACATCAAGAAGATTAAGACAAAACTATATGAAGTGGCAGCAGACGATTACACAGTTTTGTGCGATAGTGTTAAGAACCCTATCACAGTGATGTTGCCTCCCGCATGCAATAATACCGGGAGAATACTCAACATTAAGAAAGCTAACGCCAACAAATATAATTTGCGCTCTTATCCCATAGTTATTAAAACCCAGGAGGGCTCAATCGACATTAACGACGAGATGGTTTTAAAAATGAACTACTCCTCTCGCACACTCCAGTCTGACGGGGAAAATTGGTGGGTCATCGGCACCAAGGGAAACTAAAGCAATTTGCTTCCGAGAATACTAATTATCAAAAAGGAAACAACAACACATGGCATACAATAGTGGCAAAGGAACTCAGAAATTCGGAGATATTAACTACGAAGGGGATCCAGCTGAAACTCAGATTGACTTCGAAGACGATCTTATTGCGCTCAAGACTAACAACGTTCAGCGCCTCATCGTTTCTTCCTCGGCCATTACGGCTTCCGTTATCTTTTCGGCCTCTGCTGGCGTGTATGCAGGCTCGTATACGGGCGATGGAGCCGGACTGACAGGTATTCCTGCATCTGGCTTGACCGCAGCAGGTTCTACCACGCAGGTTCAGTATAACAATAGTAATGCTTTTGCGGGCTCTGCAAATATGGTATTCGACGGCACCACTTTAACGGTCGCCGGATTATCTTCGACAGGAAACAGCACGCTTGGCGACGCTAGCGGCGATTCTGTTACTATTAATGCTGCGACAGTTGACATTCCTAATGTCGCAGCAGGAACGGACAACACCGTTGTAGTCTACAATGGGAGCACTCTCTTAACCGATGAAATTGACTCACGTGTGTGGTCTAGCAATTTAGCCGGTAAGACGGGAACCCCTGTAGCCACTCAGGTGGCCATATGGACCGACATCAAAACAGCGCAAGGGTTGGCGGGGTTAACCTACGATGGCACTGTGCTAGCTGTAACAGGAAATATCTCTGCTTCCATCAACATATCAGCGTCTGCCTTCTATGGTGATGGTTCTAACCTCACAAATACAGGAGTGGTTACTTCTTACACCAACGCAACTGATAATCGTGTGCTCACCTCCACGGGAGCCGGTGGCATCACAGGCGAGGTTAACTTAACATTTGATG